>Ga0247770_1001175_pt1 | contig 22095 bp, 1 predicted proteins | sample UWRJL136409B6_FD_179943 | JGI IMG/M metagenome (GOLD analysis project Ga0247770, IMG submission 179943) | Plant litter microbial communities from Arlington Agricultural Research Station in Wisconsin, United States - UWRJ-L136-409B-6 | ecosystem: Environmental > Terrestrial > Plant litter >... | reverse complement strand
TTTAATCTCCGGGAAGGCGTTAAAGACAGTCTCCTACGTTATAATATTAGGATCGAAGCTTAATTCCATAACACGCGTACTATTAGCCTAGACGATAGGGTTTCTATCCTTACTAAGCTTATCCTGGATATGTATGTCGATAATAACAGGTCCTAAGAAACTTATATATAGAAGGATAAGCTGATTTTTAATAAGGTCTTTAATGTTAACGACTTTTACTAAGTCTACCGTAAACGTTCTAAGACTAATATTAATATCCTCTCCCTTATTTCCCTCTTCTAGTAAGCTGGAGCTTAAGAGGCGGATAATAGATAAGTAGATCCTGCCGATAAATAAAGCTCTGTCGCTTGAGTAGTTGCGGATGGATTAGGGTAGCTTAACTACCTAACCGAACCGGTTCACTAAGATAGTTAAGTTATATTTAACGACCTTATATGCAAATAATAACTTTAAGACTAAGTCTTTAACTTTTACTAGCATTTAGGGGCTGATTTCTTTAACCCACTGATATATATTAGTATAGAATCAGGCTAGTAGTAAACTAGTTAATATAGCTAATAAGTACACTAACTAGTCTAGTGTTAAGTTTACGTACCTTACGCAGTCTGCACTCTATAAACTACTTATCGATAGTACTAATAACGATAAGGAGATACTATTAGATAAGCTTTATCTATCCAATATAGTACAATCGACTAATATACTATTAGATAGTTGCTATATTCTATACGAACCCTGCTCCGATGCTATAATTACATTAGTAATATACGTTAAGTCTAACGCTAAATACTAATAAGTTTAATATTAGTATGTTAAACGTAGTATCAGCCTGATTCCATTACTTTATAATAGCTTAACGCTCGTTTATCGAGAGTCTTAAGTAAATAGACTTAACTTTAAAGTTCGCCTTAGCAAATATAATAATAACCTCCCTATATTTAGCTGTTAGTATATCTATCTGTCTAAATCGGCTAAAGGGATATTAAACCTGTTAATATACTTATACAGTATATTAGCTAGTTTAATTCTAACTTTATTAGGATACGGTTCACTTACTGTTATATAATAGGGCTGTTTATCACAATTAAGACTCTAGCGTTTTCTTAGCTAGGTTTAAATCGGATCTCCATCACTTATCAGAGACAGTACAACTTAATTAGCAACTTAGAGCATACAAAAAAGAGGGAGCTAAATTAGTCCTTAAGGGGAATATAGCTATCGTCCTCGTTTAATGTTATGTACGTGTAGCTAATGTTACTATCTATACTGTTATACATTAACGACTGGACAAAATTAACATTAAGCTTTATTAAGCTTAAACTATTAAGGTTAACCTTTATCTGTTACCTTAGGTTAAAGGCCTTACTAAGTGTAGATTTAGATATACGTTTCGCTTTTTTTACGGTCTTAAGATTAGTAATCGTTCGAATCTCCTCCTCCATTAGCTGACAGACAGGATCGTCGCGTATTATCATTATATATACGTGTTTACTTTAAACTTTTATTATAGCGGCCTGGAGTAACGCTATATCGAGCGCATTAGTCTAGTCCAAATCCTTCTCTTTACTTTTCTCGAGATTACTGTTGATGTAATTATCGGTAATCTAATCTATCTCCCTAAGTGTGATATTACTTAGAATTTTATCGGTATTATTGCAAATAGTGTCGTAATCCTTACTATATCCGATAAGAGTCGAGTTAATTTCTAGAGGGCTTAGTCTGTCTTAAGGATAATACTTTAAGTTATTTAACAGGGTTATAGGAGTGTTTATTCCCCTATTAATAATGAATATATTATTTACCTTTAAGATATCTTTAGCGTTAGGGTTAATATCTGCCTTACTAAAGTCCCGGATATTGTCTTAATAAAAAGGAACTAGCTTCTACTAATACTACTTATATTCTTAGTAGATATTACGTAACTTTATAACAGTATTGTTCTTATTAGTATAATACTTAGTAATAAGCATGTTAGACCCCTCTTTATATATTAGCTTATTACTTATATAATGGAAGTCTAGATTAGGCTAGAATATATCCAGTATCTTTACCGTAGTAGCTTATATTATTAAGCTAAAACCTTTCTAATCCGTAATCTTGTTCTAAGCGGGAGTTACAGATACATTACCTTATAACACTTTCAGGATAACCTGTATAAGACACTAATATTAAGAGTTAAAGTTATGTAAATTAATGGTTTTGTTACATATTATAAGCTGGAATTTAAACTTCTTACTTTTCGTAATATAAGTATTAATATAACGGACCTAGTAGATCTTAAACTTCTAACGTTCTAACACGGGGATTATAGCGAGATTAGTTACATATTAATAGATATAATAAGGTAATTAGAAAGTAAACTAATTAAAATACTAAAATTCGTATACTAACTAATTTACTTTATAATAAGGTAGAGTGTAAGGATAAGATATATAGTTAGTACTTACTTAAGGTATCAGTTAAGGAATAATCTATATCCGTTTACTTCGACGTGCTTACTGTAATTACCTTTAAATTTCTTATTAAGCTTACTTAATTACTTAGTGTACTTCTTATCGTTATCGTTATTAATATCACTCTCGTTATCTACTTTAGTAAGCCTACTAGCTGTAATGTCTAAATTACCCCTATTATCCTTAGATTCGCTGCTAGATCCTATATTATCGGAACCCTTAGGGCCAGGGGTTACCAGGCCTATAGGAGCAGCAGAGATCCTTAACTTTTAAATTACACATTAGTCGTACACCCATCATCCAGTGTACTTAAACGTATCTATATCGTGCTTAATCGTAATTATCCAGTAAGCAGCTACGGTAATGTATACTAAAATGTATATAACTAACGTTACTTTAAGGTTTTCTATATCATTTGCGTAACCATAAAAGTTATTATCTATCTGCTATATACTTTAAGTTCACATACAGTAAGGGTTGTCTTGCGGAATCTAGGTAATATTTTAGTAGAAAACGCGGAGCTCTAACTTAAGGAAATTCAAGTGCAGCTTATTAAATGTCTAAATAACTAGGGGCGTAGGGCATAGGTATAAGGTAGGTCTAGCCTTAATCTTCTTACCCACCTTCTTCTTTCTAATAAGTTAGTAGTAATATATAAGCACCACTAAGGCTATCGTGAAGGTTTTACTAGTACTGACCTTATTTATACAGAACTAGGACCTAATTAGCGAATTAGAAAAGTTAAATATAATGTACGTATCTTTTATAATCAGCTTTAAGTATTAAACCAGTTAAAATACTATATTAGTACACTAATAGGTATAATGTGTAACTTACTAATTATCTAATAAAGGAGAAGATATTTCGTTCCTTTACAGATTTCCCAATTCTAAGCCCAGCTATACTTATTCTTCATCTTCTTATAATTAAAATGCAGGGAGTCCTTAATACTCTTATTAAACACCTTTTCGAAATCGTCTAATGTAATTAGCTCTAAGTGATCAAGTGCTATGCTTAAGATAATTAAGTTATCGTCAATGCCAGTAAACAGATATACCTGCGATAATAACGACTTAATACTGTATAATCCTTCAAGTCTAACCTTTATCAGCTGGAAACGCTCACTTTATAAATACTCGATCAGACAATTATCTTTATCGTATTCTAGCTTAACATTTACAAAGATATCGGTAAGATTTTCCAAAATAGTCGTCTGTAACGTAATAAATTACGCTAAGTTAACTTTTTACTTAACACTAAATAAGTAACTAAACTAAATAGTAAAGGTCTTATCTAGCTTATAAACGACAGGTTTTAAAAACAATCCTATACGCTAAAGGTTCCTTACTAACGAAATTAACGCCGGGATACTAACAGGTTCTATATCAGTATTATCTACAGAGTGCTAACCCTAGTTTTTATTTATACAAACTGCTAAGATTTCGGCCCTAGTAATCATCAGGCGAAGACACTTAGTCTAGTTACTAAACACCCTCTTATATCCGAATTTATTAATTAAGGACACAGTAAACCTGCCCAGCATACGTATCGTCAGGAAGTAGAGTTATAAGTTTACAACACCCTACTTATTAACCTTACTTAACTCGTACTATTCCTTATTAAGCTATTTGCCGATAGATGTTATACTTATTCTTATAACCTTAAATGCTAAACCTTTCTTAAAACCCTCACTATCTAGAGGTAATTAAAACGTGTATAAGCAACACTTATTAAAGTATAGTAAATGTAACACAGCACGGAACCAGTCGTCAGTAACGTAACCTCCCCATATATCCAAAGTACCGTCAAGATAGCAAGTGTACTAAGGCGTTACATTCCAATTATAACAAGTCTTTACGTTATAAAGATACGCATACAGTATAGCAATATTCGTCACTATAATGTAATATTAGTGCTAAGCTTCTTCGCTAATCGTATTAACGTTACCGATATTACCTTACCGGATAAAGAGGACTAAGATATCCCCTTCCATTTTAGCAAATACCTTTAAGATTTTACTAACCTTAAGATAGTTAAACATAATTAGAACATTCGTGTAGATATCTATCCACACCTTTCCAATATATAGGTTACCGGGAAACGATTCTCTACCTAAGGGGTTGTTACAGAGATTACCGTTCTTAAATATTATATCACCATGTTTTAAGAAACATTAAAAGCCAAAGTAGTCCATAACTAAAAGATATATAGTCAGTAATCGTCATTAAGTATTAAACCAGTTAGTTTATTAAAGAGTAGTAAATATTAAACTAGTTAGTTTATTAAAGAGTGGTGAATATTAAACCAGTTAGTATATTAAGAAGTAGTAAATATTAAACTAGTTAATATACTAGCAGTAATATACTAACTAGTTTAATATGTAACTTACCTTTAAGGTTTAAGTGTTTAACTAAGTTAGCCTTATCTTTATACCCTAATACAGTAATAAAATCTCTATCATTTCTAAAGCTGTTAGCATCCAGCACGTACGCAAATGTCTAACTAAGGAGTATCTTATCCTAAATCTTAAAGTACTCCTTTAAGAAGTTTAAGGAGACAAACTTAGACTTATGCTTAACTATCTTATATGTAACGTTTATATGCTATACAGGCGCCTTCGTGCAGTATAACGCAAGAGCCAAGATGTTATAAAATCCAACATAAGGTATAATCATCAACTTGTAAATAAAGCCTTTCTCTCTACTGGCCTCTACTACCCTATATAAAGGGTAATTCTGCATATTATTTATATCGTATCTTTAAATTACCAGCTTAAACCCCTATTACATCGTAATGATGTCCTTCAAGACCGAAAAGAATACCGTCTTCTTACTTCCTTCAAGGTCGACATTCGTGCTGATAAACGTCTGTTCGGCTAATTTCTAAGCCTTTATATCAGCAGCATTTATACTAGCAGTCGCCTTGCCTTTACCCTTAGCTTTAGCTCTAACGGCTTTTAAAGGCATAGTCGCGGTCAGTAGAGGTAATGCAAATTAAGGTGCGGGGTTGTGATCGGTAAGGCGTAATGTTGCGATCGGTAAGGTTAAAGTCTAGTCAATTAATAACTAAGCTTTAGTAAACCAAGCTAATTAAAATAAGTTAAGGGTAAAGATTAAACTAATTAGTCTATAGAAATCAGTATATTAACGAGGGTTATTAGTCTATTCTCTAAAAGTTTATAGTTTTTTTTTAAGGGGGTAAGTGCAATAGTTACACAAGGTAAGGGTAAGGTATTATTTATACCCTTAAGGCTAGTAAAGTTCACACCTGTAGACTAACTAGTTTAATTACAGCCTAAAGTTCGCACCTGTAGGTAGATTAACTAATCTAATCGTTACCTTTAAAAACTAACATACCTCTAAAGCAGATTCTTACCTTTTAGTAAGGTTTGCTATACTACGCGTTTAGTAAAGATCTAATGCTCCAGTTTATTCGGTTACTAATATAATTAACACTTATATTACTACAGGCTAAAAGGTCTGTAATGTCATATATTTAATAAAAGTTCAGTACATCAGTTTATTCAGTTCCAGTACAGCAACTTAATCAATTATAATAGTTTAAATAGTATTTCGCATATTTCGCTGCAGGTAATATAATATCCTAAATCTAATATTAACTAGTGATACCATCTGCTTTACCTTACAGAGCGGCTAAGTACTGCAATACAACGGGTCGGCCTTTACCTACAGTAAGATTTACAATGCTATACTTTTAATAGAGATTCAATACGTTTACTTATTTAATTCCAGCAGTATAATTCGCTTAGATTATTATAGCTAAGTAATATTACTCGGCATAGTAGTCGGTATTACAGGTCTGGTGTTAGCCCATCACATCCCCTGGCTTAATTCAGACCGGAAAAGTAAACATGTCTTAGGGTTGCCACATCCAGCAAATCGACTTAAAGGGGTCCACTATTACTTAAGTTTAGCAAGAAACGTGATAATTAATATAACAGAGCAGTTAGTTATTAATTTGTAAACTTAATTACTAAGTGTTCTACTTTATATTTATACCATTATTTATAACGTGTGAAAGATAAAGGTTCCTTTATAGTAACGTTTTATAATACCGTTAGGTTAAGCTATTGTTATCGGTCTTTATTGTAATAAGGAAAGCCATTATAGTAAGGAGAAACTTCAGGCGATATCGAAGATAAAACATAAGAATATTAAGTACGTTAACACCACCATCATTTGCAGTTTATAATAACAATTTATTTATCAATTATATCTTATGTCTAACTTAAATTTAAGGTGCTGCTACTACCAGTACAGCTAGTTACATAAGGAGAGCTATACATTTATCAAACCAGATATCAAGTTTATCTATCGATAGCGACTTTATAATAATATCGTACGTTAACATCTAAAGCAGGAAACTAACCTTAACTACCAGTATTAGCATACTGTGTTATAAGAGTTAAAAGCAAACCTTACTAAACACCTAAGTGTAGCTTCTAGTATCCCGTAACTATACCGTTACGTCTAGTAGTTTTAGCATGCTAAGAGTCTTACCAGCTTATTATACATCCTCCTCCTCCTCCTCCTCCTCCTCCTCCTTATCCTCATCACTACCGTCCTGCATAGCTACATCATCTGCTCCCTAATATAGCCTGCTTATACCGTTGCCGTTAGGACCAAGGGAGCAGTACAACTTCTGTAAGATTTTTTAAAGATTATTACTAAAGAACACTATATATAGCTCTTATCTTCCGTTATTATAATAGCATATGCTGCCAGAAAGGAATTACTCAGTTATGTAATTACCCTTACCCTTTATGTAAAAAGGGGGAAATGTAAGGATAGCTAAAGGGAACCACATAACCTATCTAAACTTAAAGGTCCTCTTATTACTCTTACTAAAGGAGAAGAATAACATTCCTATCAGGTAAGGTAAGATCTATCAGGTAAGTAAAACAATATAGTAAAGGTCCTAAAACCACTTATCAGCTACTATTACTCTAAGGAAATAGCTAAGCATATTAAATATCCTTTATGTTACCACTTAGTAATTCTTCACTAACTATACCTTCTATACCCTTTAATCCTACCATTTAAAAAGAAAGCAGATAAGCTCCTAAAGGTTAGTAATGCTAGCCTTATTACTACAAATAAGGTAAGGATAGCAGGGCTTCTCTAAAGGCACGTTCTTATTAAAGAACCTCTTAAACATAACACTCTAACAATATATTAATAGCTTCCAGTTAAGACCTTAATTAACAGTAGGGACCAGCTCCTCGAAGTTCTTGTTCTAATAGGTTATCTCGTTCTAAACATCCTAGTCGAACTAGCAGAGCATTAGACATGTCAGATACTCTATCTACACAGCTACTGCTGCTTTATTACCCTTAATTTACTTATCCTAATACTACAGTTAAGCTTAAAGTAATTGCACTTAAATATACTAAACCTCCTTAACTACTTACCACTACTTATAATACTTAATATAAAGTAACAGGTTACTAATAAAGAGCTTCTAAGTAACTACTCCTATAAACCACCAAAACAGCTACTAAAATAAACCTTACTATTACCACCTAAAACCATAACAGACCATTAAATAATACATCCCTAACCCTATCCAACACCTCTCTACTAACTAAGGTATATCTAAGTTAACTACACCCCTATTAAAAGCAGTAACACAACTAATAATAATACTAGCCAGTGTATCTTCTTCTAACTCGTTATAAGATATCCACTCCCTTTAAGTCCACTTATCCCTAAAAAGCAACAGCTCCTTATAAATATTATTACTGCTATAACAGTAATAAAGGCATTGTAAAGCAATAATTATAAGTACTATATTAGTAAGTAAGAATATAAAGCCCGTTCGGCTAAGGATATACTTAAACAGGAAGCAGTAGCGGTTAATTTAAGCATAGAGGAAGTTAAGTATAGTAATAATAAGGATTACAAACTAAGTAAAGGAGCAGTTAACTGCTGTCGGATTAAGCGTATTAATGTTATTATTATTAAAGGTGTCCTAGACCTAATATATCTCCCAGAAGAGGGTTATTATTATACAGTACTCCTCTCGCACACCATAAAAGTAGCCCTAACACTCCTGCATATTCAGGGTAACGTACGCCTTTAAGAGTAGGTAGCTCTTCTTAAGGGCAGCCTAGTAAATAACAGTAACTTTACCTACTTATTAGAGCTACCTAACGTAAAAGGGGTCGATAGCTAGGTTCTCGTAAGTGGGTAACTATAAGGCGTAAACCTTCTACGTATCAAACGGGGCTTTAAACAGGTTATACTACTGTAAGTAGACAAGCCCACTGCTAATCTCTACCCCCCTAAACGCTAAAGTTACCGTTATACTGCTAGCCTCCCTAATTATAGCCTATAGGTAGAAAGCTACCAGCAGCTTAAGTGTACAGGGGCTAGAAAGTCCCTTATCTTCCTTACTATCTCTATTACCTTAATGTCTCCTTAAGCGCTTCTACTACCCCCACTTGCCTTTACCTCTATTATTATTAAACTGTACACTACTTTAGGCTATCATTCGCTCCACCTTAGCTGCTACTTAGTTAATAGCCCTATCAGCTCCCTCTCTAGGGGACCTAAGTAAGGACGTAAAGGCCCTGTAACAGTAAGGACTAGCAACTTCACCTTCTTTATCCAGGGGTATACTCTCCTCTTCACTACCTAAGCCGCTACTGTTCCTATAATTACTATCTTCTAAGTCCCACGTAACTTACTCTTTAATCTACTCCTCTTAAGATTTAAGGATTACCTCTAAATAACAGGTACAGTATAAGTACGTCTCTACTACCTTATCTACTACGTTATATAGTAAAGCAGTTAACACAGTAGTAATTTGCTTCCCTAAATTAACAAACGTCTTATTATCATTCAGGAAGCGGGAGTTAAAGTAAGTCTCCCAATACTCTAGGAACCAATTAGCTATAAATTTAAACCCTTTACTTACTACTACTGTCTTATAGTTAACTAATAATATAAACTAAAGCTTAATGTTCTTATAAGTAATATAGATAATAAAGTCCCTAAAACAGGAAAAACACTTAAAGTTACCTTTAATATTTACTTAAATACTATTAGTTAACACCTTAAAGTATTACCCTCCTAACGTAAGCCCTATATACTATATCCTCCCTATACCTTAAAGTATATCATAATCCTTACCGTTACCACTACCCTCTCCAATAACTATACCTCAGGAGCAGGCTATCCTAACTTCTCCCAGTACATATGTAAGATATACTGCAGCCCAGCAACTTTATAAGATATGCTAGGTAATATTTACATTATAAACTATTACACCGTTCTCGTCAGGTATTAAAGTAACTGTAAGGATAGCAGGAGCTAGTACAGCGTTAAACTATAAGCTGTACTGTTCGCCTAATAACAGTATTAATATAAGCTTACAGGTTAAATCGTTAATAACAGCGTTAACTTACGGCCTCTCGTTAGTAAGGCGCTTATATAGCCTAGGAAAGAATATATACACACCCATTACATCCCAGCCTATCACTTACTTAAGGCTGTAATGTAAGATATAATGTAACAGTACAGGGACCTATTCCTCTAATAGCAAATCTGGCATTATTAAGACAGGAATACTAAGATAAACGTTAATAATAATATTCTTATTATTATACCTATCTAAATATTAGCGGATCCCCTAACGGACAGCAGCAAGTGACGTCCTAAACGCATATATACTGTCGATATCGTAAGATACAAGTGACAGGAAGGCAGTAACGGTTATAATACTGTAATGTACTGCTATACAGAGGCGTATCAGCACGTCCTTATCCTTCCAGCTATCGTAACCTTTAAAAGTAACACAGCAGTTAAGACTAAAAGGGTATTTAATAAAGCCTAATCGTCCACTGTTAAGCACGTTTAATATTAAGCCCCCTTCTACCGCTACGAATATTACAGTAGGGTCTTAATTATCCTACTAAAGCTGCCCTTAAACTGTAAGCGATAATCTTAATCGCTATTACAGCCTATTAGTTACGTCTGCTAGTAAGCCGTAATCTAACAAGACTCCTTCACCTTAATAAAATGTTATATATTTAAGGGAGAGGAAGTTAACAACTGCCTCATATACTTTAGCAGTACAGGTAAAGAGCTATTATAACTACTATACTAAAAATACGTAAAGCAGCCTCCTGTAAGCTAACTAGGCGTAAGGTAATCCTAGTAAGCTGCTGTAAGTTACGTCCTTAACGTTAATCTTTACCTCTTCACCTTAATTACCGTATAAGGGCAGTTCTTAACGGTCTAGTATTAACCTTACTACACTGTTTTAAACTTATAATAACTACCTACTGCCTTAATTAGATAGCGTACCCTTACTACCAAATAGTAATAGCCTACTACTACTCCTAGCCTAACTGACACTCCTAACCCTGTAACCACCACTACTTCACAGTGTAGAGAGATATAAAAACGATAAAGACCTTAAGGCGTTGCTTTAAGCTTCTAATACCCCCCTGCAGTCCTAGCTAGATAATATACCCTTATTACCTCTAAATAGTAATAACCTGTTACTGCTCCTACTATCCCCTAATAAGCTGCTATTTCCACTACCTCTACTAGCCTAGCTAATGCTCCTAGCCCTGCCTCTATTACTACTTTATAATATAAGATTATCTAGTAATAAGGGGGAAGGCTATAGTGTAGACAGGAGTTAGCGTTACTAGATAGTAATAGGAGTAAGTAAGCTAAGTCAAAAGTAAAGCAGCTTAATGCTTACCCTTACTATTATATTACAGATATTAAAAGTGTTAGCTAATATACGTTAAGCAGGGTAGGACTATTATAAGGTAGATAATGACAGCCTGCCTATATATTAATTACCAGCAGCTAGTAAGGTAAGCTGCAAATGTTATAATAAGCTATCGCTTTCTTCCGTTTAGTTACAGTTATCTTACATATTAACTACTGTTAGTAAAAGGGTTAGTAACTGTAATGCTAATAAGTATTACTATTATAACAGGTTACTAAATCGTAAGCTGTTACAGCTTCCTGTCATCATTAAACAGATGTTATAGGAGCCGATTACTACCACCTTTAATAACACCTTTTTACTAATTAGTTTAAGGGTTTTCTTACTACTAAGAACTTCTTTATTTTTCTAACGCCCCAAGTCCTCATTATCCCCAACCCTAACCAGTAGCTATATAGCAGGACTTAACGACAGCCGATCGTGTAACATCACTGCAAGTTCTGCCTCTACAGTCTCACGCTTTATAACCTGCCAGGAGAGGTTTTATAACGCGTTCTTAAGGAAGACATCATTAAAGTAACTACTATCTAAAGGCTCTTTAAGTTCTAAGAGGTATATCTCTTCTACCTATGTTTCCCTAAAAGGTCCTTAGTTACCCCCCTTAACACTAGCTTATTCGTATTAATCGTTACTATCGGTAACATTTTAAATTAGCTAGTTCGTATCTTCTTATACTGTAATTACAATGGATAGTTATCGTAAGTAAGTAACTAATACTAGTTATTACATCTAGTTAAAGAAGTTATAATATAATAAGTATATTACTTAAGAAGCGTACCTGTTGCTACACTAGCATTACTCTCCCTCTCTCCTCTTTATTAATAGTAAGCGCTGTAAGCGAAAACTTAAACTAGTTGTATATAAGTTACTGTAGTGGTGGGGACTTAATATAAGGGCGACTAGCCGGGACAGGATCTAGTATCAGTACCGTTAGTCTAATCGCGTTAGTATTATCTCTCTTAATAAGCATAGTGAATAGTTGCTGAAAGTAGCCTTACGGTAAGTTGTTAACGGCAGTTAGACGCAGTAATAAAGTTAGTAGTAACGTACGTAGTAGAGGAAGACTGCTATCTGCAGTAATGCCGGTAGCTAGGTTAGTTATCTATATTTATATTTATAAAGGGGCTAGTTACCAGTAGTTAATTAATAGTCTTATAAGAACACCTTCACGTTGCCTCCTTGCCTAGTTAGCTACGTTACGTCGGTTTTGCTCACTTCTAACTACTCTCGCTTCCTCCTTAGTAACGTATAACTTAAGACGAATTATATTATATTATTAAGCTAGCTGTAGCGATAAGTGTTAGTTATGTGAACTTGCTGATAGAGCAGCCTAGCATATTGCTCTTTAACGGTAGTAATCTGTTAATGTGCAGCTTTTCGCGTTTTCCGGAAAACCTTCTTCCCCTTATGGTCGATCTGGGGCGATCCTTTAATATTAGCTCCGGATAATAATAAGGTGTCTATCGTCTATATTTTCGTAATTGTGACGATTAATAGTGTTACGTTATTACCTTTTTTAGGACTATCTGATAAGTTATAGTTACTAAACCAGTTAAAGCAGTCGTTTTGGTAAACTAACTGGTTTACTAATAATGTAAAGTTTTTATTTATATCTCTCTATATGTAACGTATGTATAGTGTTACTTTAGTAAAGCTCTACTTAACGCTGTTAATATATACACTGAAAGGTGCCCTAAACATTAACATCTGCTTACGTTGTAAAGTTTTATAACGTAACACTTTTACAATTCCTATGCAAATGTATCTAAATTTTAGTTGGAGCTTCTTTATGCATTATCTATAATATGTACTAGTTTTAGGGATATTTAGATACAGACGGGAGGAGGAGCTAATTTACATATTAAACCTCTATAATTTATATAATGAAATATATACTTTTTCCCTCCATTATAAACTATACTACCACCTTTTTTCAGATCTCTTAGAAAATTAAATAAAGCGATTAAAGAGGACTAAGGTATTCTTCTATATGAAATATGTAACCTCTAGCTTAATCGTTAAAGTGTAGTTATTAAAGAATTGTAAATATAGTAATGATTTAGGTAAATTTAAGGTTTAACCGCCTGTTACGCTACGGATGATTACCTACTTATAAAACGGTTTACATCGTTAGAATCCTCGTACTCCTACCTCTCTATTGATATAAGACTTACTTTAGTGGGATATATATTATATAGAGGATATTATAGTTTCTCTATATATTTAATAAGGGTAGCGGAGTTCTTTAGTCTTAGTAAGTGCAGCTTAAAGAGTTACGTACGTAGCTTTATATTAGTAAGTCTTTACTAGATCTTACACGTATAATAAGGACCAGCATAACAATCTTAATAATAAAGTCTAAATAGTTAAAAACCCGGGAGCTATCAGAAAAAGAAGAGTTTAGGTAAAAGATAGTAGTAAAAAGCTTTAAGAACTTCGTAAATCTTACTTAAGGGAGTCTAATCAGTTCTTAACCTATAACATCTAAAGCACGTTTATTAAAGGCCAGCAGCTACTTAACATAGGAATTCTAATCTAAATATATAATAATAAAAAGTAGCCCTAATATATCTACTAAGTAACGCATAAGGGCCTTAACAAAGCTAAGCCTTCGGTATTCTTAGGGATTAAAGTAAGAGGATTTAGCATGCACTAAACAGACCTACTAGACTTCCAGATTATACTGTAAAAGCATTTGACTTAAAATGAATAAATCTGAGAGATATAATAGCGTGTATTAAACAGACCCAGACCTACTGGACTTCCAGATCATACTGCAAAAGCATCTGACTTAGAATGAATAAATCTAAGAGATATAATAGCGTGCATTAAACAGACCCACTAGACTTCTAGATCATACTGCAAAAGCATCTAACTTAAAATAAATAAATCTAAGAGATGCGATGGCGTGCATTAAACAGACCTAGACCTATTAGACTTCCAGATCATGCTGTAAAAGCATCTAACTTAGAATGAATAAATCTGAGAGATGTGATAGCGTTCACTAAACAGACCCACTGGACTTCTAAATCATGCTGTAAAAGCATCTGACTTGGAATGAATGAATCTGAGAGATGTGATGGCGTTCACTAAACAGACCTATTAGACTTCCAGATCATGCTGTAAAAGTATCTGACTTAAAATAAATAAATCTAAGAGATGTAATAACGTGTGTATTAAAGGGTATTAGAGTGTTAAACTTAGATAATACACTACTTAGTAACTTAAGGTACTTAAGGCTTAGTATATTAAAAGCAGTATAAGGGCTATTATAAAGCTACTTTTTAAAGGTCCTTTCTAACAGGCAATATTACACTTTCCTGTATTGTGAAAAGACCTTTTTCTGTTAGGAAAAGGTCTTCTTACATTATAAAAAGGCCTTTTTCCGTTAGGAAAAGGCCTTCTTACACTATAAAAAGACCTTTTTCCGTTAGGAAAAGGCCTTCTTACATTATAAAAAGACCTTTTTCCGTTAGGAAAAGGCCTTCTTGCATTATGAAAAGGCCTTATTACATTAAGAAATAACCTTCTATTACGACCTACACCTATTATAGGCCTTAAGAGGACTGGTACAGGTTAAGACAGAACGTATAGCAGGACGTTAAAGACTAAGTAAGTGTTCTGAAGACAGTGTGACGACCCTGCAGGCCGTCACTTGGGCTGGGGCGGCCCGACAAATCCCCCGCAGAAGGAACAGTGCAGGAAGGACAGTGTATACTGTCCAGACGCACTAGGCCAGGGGTGTAAAGACCCGAAGCCCCTACGACTAATAAGGTACTGCTCGCAACATACCAAGTGCTTACACCACAAGCAGAGGAAACCTTACGAGCAGAACGCTTACGCTATGCAAGGTGCTCGCGTAACAAACACTTACAACACCATAAGCAAGGTACGAAGTACCTCCTAATTAGTTAATATAGATAGTTATAGTTATATCCATAACTACCGTAAGGGACTCTAGTTCCTCACACTAGTATTTAATTATTCATTTATATCCTACTGTTTAGACTTACCTCTATACATTATAGTAATAACGACCTACAGTAATATTAAACCCTTATCTAAGAGTGTTAACTTAATAAGCCGTCTTTGGAACGCCCTTTACTTATTAACGTCTTACTATACGTTCTGTCTTAACTTATGCTAGTCCTCTCGAAGCCTATATTAGGTATAGGTCGTAATATAATACTAACGTCCAGTTCTGAATGCCGTTTATTAAATTCCTAAACATTACCTCTCTCCCACTAACATATTAACCTCCGGAAAAGGAAAGGAGATTGAGAAGGCGTAAGCCCAGCCTTAGCTCCCTACTATTAACAAGTTAACTGCACGCCTCGAAGATTTAAACCTTAATTAGTAAAGACTAGTTAAAGAGCTTAATAAGGCCTTTCCCAGAAATATTAAGAGTTATATTAGTCTTATTAAGAAACTCTAAGCTTAACTTAACACTATCGAGCTAGAGAATAATAACCTTAAGAGCTTGCAGAAGAAATAAGTAAAGCTCCCTCCACTGTTGCGCTTTAAGGGAGACTCTACGCAGCTAGAATCCTAAATAGCCCAGCTCTAAAGCTATATCACTTACTATAATAAGCAGTTCTTTAAGGAAGAAAAGAAGGTCAGGTTTGTTAGAGCCCTACTGGATAAAGTAACTGCTTGCTAATATAAACCCTATGCGAAGACAATTAATAACCTCTTTATAGATAGGGCATAGAAAGAGGCCCCCGAAACTTAGGCCCTTTTCGACAATTTCGATATCTTTATTGATTAACTCCAGATTAAGTTTAGAGAACTGGATACCCCTAGGCAGGCTAAACAGCGCCTTATAGCCTTAAGGCAGACGTCCTTAGTCCTTAAGTTCTCTACGCGTTTTAAACTAGAAGCAGTAAAGATTAAGCTTGGTTAAAAGGCCTTAGTAATGCTATTCTGGAGCGGTCTGAAGGAGCATATTACTAGGGACCTTTACTAAGAAGACCGACCTGACTTCTTTAGGAACTAGTCGAGATAGTTATTAAAGCTGATAACTGGTACTATAATTATTATTATCGAAAGAACTTCTGGAAAGAACAAACCTCTTAGTTAAGCAAATTAAAGAAAGGGAATTAGTTAACTACGATAGGTTACCATTCCAAGCTAATAGATATTAATATAGTGAACCGCTAGAATTGACTTAACCGTAATAAGCTTTAACGACAGCAATAACAGAAGCAGTCTAAAGATCTATCTTAAATCCAGTATTTTAATTACGATAAGAAAGGCTATATAGCGTAGCAATATCCGTCGTTAAAGTAAGTCGGTTAGAAACTTATTTTAAAAGGAGGAAAACACGTTAGGTTTAACTTAAGAGATGTTTATATTAAGATAGTAAGTAATAAAGAAGACTGCACCTAGATAAATAAGTGTAATTTAGGAGATGAGGAAGAAAAGGAACCTTAAGACGTAATATATTTAATCCTTAAGGGTGTCTTAGAAGAGTTAGCTACAGAAGTGTAGGTTATAGAAGACCGACTCCAAAGTGGAAACTTAGAACTATTAGAAATGCAGGTTACAGAAGACTAACTCCAGGAAGAAATGTTCCAGTTAGCTATTGTAAGCCTTAAAAACCTTACCCTGTAAGCCTAGGAACTAAGGAAGTCTAGGACAGACCTTAATTTAGAAGTTATTAAGATAGTAAAAGAAGTCGAAGAACTAGCTTTCTAGGCTACCTAAACGGTAAAGTAAGCTTTAGAAGGTAAAAGAGAATAAACTGAGAGAATCGAACTGGAGAAACAGAAGTTCTTCTTAACAGTACCCCCTAAGACTCTTAAACATTTTAAGCATGCTGAATAGATTAATACCTTTACTTCCTTAGAAGAAGGATAGCTTAGATAACTACTTTACACTAAAGCTAATATACCTCGGATTAGAACCCTAAAGGTCCCCCGAGAAGGTATAAAGTAAGTATATTAACGAAAGGTCTAGAAGCTAAAGGAGAAACATTAAGAACTGGTAAATAAAATAGAGGACTTATAAGTTAAAGGTCTTATAGTAACGTTTAAAGATAGAGTAGTAGAGATTAAGTTAAAACTCTATAATAGAGTTCGCTTCGTTAATTAACTCGAATACCGACTTATTAAAGAAGACCATTTCGTAGAGGAATAAGTTAGGTTATTACTACCCGAGTTCTAGGAAAAGGTTTGGGAGAAACAACGCACCTAGAGATAAGTGGAGGAAGAGAAGAAATAAAGCACCACTTCCCCTATTCTGTACTTTACAACTGCAACACTAGCAGTTAACATTAACTACCCTAGTTACAAAGATATATTATAGATCGATTACGTGTATAATAACTGCACTCTTAACTAGCATTATAAGCTTAAAGCCCTTTATAACCACTTCCTAAACATATAGAGATGGGATTACGTTATTATAAGGGTAGAGTTGGAACTAGCTTACTACCGAGTCTCCTACTCCCTAATAAGAGAGTCCAGCAATAAATAGAAAGTTACTATAATTAATTAAACTCCTATTACGTGCTAGTAAAGAGGGGTACTTAATAACTGCTTAGTTGCAATATACTCGTTATATCTTAATAGAAAAGCTAGAAAGTAGTAGAAGTAGGAAGATTACTAACAGATCTAAAAGTAAAAAGACATTACTATAATCTAAGCCTATAGAGCGTACTATCGACTTATTAAAGACTTTAAGAATATTGTACCGTTTAAAGTTAACTAGACGCTAAAGCGTGAAAACTTAAGAAAAGTTAATCGTTAGATTTACTAAAGCTGCCTGTTTTTCTAAAAGGAATTAGGAAAAGGCTGCGGGCCCTCCAGAAGGGCTAGAAACCAGTAATTTGCTAGTTAGTAAAAACCCTGAGAAGAAGAAAAAGCACTTAGAGATTAAGTTAGATAAGACCTTAAGGACAGATAGTTATTATAACTTAGATATTAAGGAAGTATAAGCATTATTCCGTCAGTGTTAATATAATAGATAGAAAAGGGAGACCGTTTAAGGCAAGAGCAGTGATTAATAGCGAGAGTACTTCTAACTTAATACACCCCTTGCTAGTTAACTAAAGGAAACTCCTTAACAAAGGGTATAAAGAGGCTATTCCCATACGAAATGGAGAAGGAGGCCTGTACTAGTATAATAACAGTAAAGTTACTTACTACTTGCCACTTTTAATTAAAGTGGATAAAGATAAATAATAAGTAGACTTTAACGTTACATTAGTAGTAGGGTATAATATAATCTTAAGTCTACTATAGCTGGAAAAGTATAACCCTATAATTAACTAAAGGAGTAGCTATCTTGCCTTTAGTAAGTCCCTTAGCTGTAATTACTATTTAGAAAAGGCTAAGAAGGCACTAAACTGTTCTAAAGATACATAAAGCACTTAGAAACACACTAAACCCTTAGAACTAAGTACAGTTTAAGTTAAGTTTATAAAGACAGTTAAAAGACTAGAAAGTCTACTGTATTGCCTAAATAATAATTTAGAAAGTAAAGGAAAGTAGGAAGCTAATCCACAGATAAGTAAAGAAGTTAACTTATCTAAAGTACCCGTTAAATACAGGAAGTTCACCTTATTTCGAAAAAAGATACCGCAATTACTAGATTACGGACTAGAGGACTACGAAATTAAGCTGAAACTAGAAGTGAAGCTCTGTAGCTTTTAACCTTACTATCTAAACCCTTAATAAGCTAAGGCCTTAAGGGAGTACGTTAATAAGAACTTAAAGAACAGGTTTATCGTGGAATCTTAATCCCTAGTAGGATACTTAATACTGTTCGTCTTAAGAAAGGGAGACAGTAAGCTACATATAATCGTTAACTACTAAACGTTAAACGAAAATACAATTAAGAATCGCTACCTATTACCACTTATCGCAGAAATGTAAGAGTAGATTACTAAAGTAAATTAGTTCTCTAACCTTAACTTCCCTATAAGGTTTAACCACATCAGAATGAAAGAGGAGGATAAGCATAAGATAGCTTTCCGGACTCGCAATAGGTATTACTAATACTGTGTTATACCGATAAGATTAACAAACACCTTAGCGACCTTCTAAAGCCTTATCGACAGTGTCCTTTACCCCTTCCTTAACAAGTTTATCTTTATATACTTAGATAATATTTTAATCTATTCCGAAACTTTAGAAGAACACTAAAAGCATATACAACAGGTTCTAACAGCTCTCGAAAAAGCAAAGCTAATAGTGAACTTAGAGAAAAGCTACTTTTATATTTAGGAACTAAACTATTTAAGGTTTAAAGTAACCCTTAGAAAGCTCGAAATATAACTAAAGAAGATAGAGGTAGTTAAAGACTAACTTACTCTAAAGAACTAAAAAGAGTTATAAGCCTTTATTAGCTTCGCGAACTTTTATCGCTATTTTATTAGGTACTTTACGAAGATCGTAAAACTACTTTACAAACTTACAGGCAAAGGAAAGCTGTTTAAGTAAACTAATAGACAGCAGAAGGTATTTAAAGAACTTAAATATGCCTTCGTTACAGTACTAGTTCTAGCCTTTCCCGATTTCTTAAAGCCTTTTTAAGTTGAAACAGACTCTTTAGAATTCGCAGTTAGTAGAGAACTTAGCTAAGTCTAGGACGATAGGAAACGTTACCCAGTTACCTTCTTATCGAAAGGAATCTATAGCCCAGCCTTACAATATCCAATCTACGATAAGGAACTAATGGTGATTATTCAGTGCTTTACTAAATAGGTACTATATTTAAGCGGTACGGAAGAACCAGTCCAGGTCTTTTCGGACTATAATAACCTTTAGTACTTCTTAACGAAGGAACTTAATCTACAGTAAGTACAGTAAGTAGAATTAATAGCTTTATTCCACTTCTAGATTCACTATATTAAAGGAAAAGATAATGGGTAAGCTGATGCTCTTAGTTGGAGATAGGACTATAAGGATGCTAATCCAGTCTTAGTCCCTATCACTATATTTAACAAAGTTAAGAACAGTATATTAAAGCATACGCTATAAGTGTTAGATAACTAGACACTGGAATAGACTATTAATATCTATATAAACTTATAGATAGAGTATAATATCCATTAGTAATAATAAGACTTCTAAGTAAAAAGGTTAGCGGAAAGAACCTGTAAGCACAGGTGCCCTTTAGGAGACTTCTTAAAGCACGTGCAAAACTGTAGTAAAAAGTGCTTAAAACATCTAAACTACGACGAAACTGGTTATTAGTTAAAATAGCTACCAGAAGGCGTAGACAGCGCGCCTAAACTAAGAGTAAAGCTTTAGTACTAAGAGAAACCGTATATTTATAACTTAAACAAACGAAAGGAGTATATCTAATAAGTCCATAAGTCCCAACTCAAAGGACATATAAGCTAAGCTAAGACTCTTGTATAAGCCTAACAGGCGTACGCCTTCTTAAAAATGAAGAAGTTAGTTAAAGAAGTGGTTAATAATTACAATATCTGCTATAGGAAGTAGAACCGACACTATAAGCCTTATAGACTTCTTAAACCACTCCCCGTACTATAAGTACTGTAGAGTTTAATCTTGCTTAACTTCGTCACTAGGATCCTAAAGTCTAAGGACCTTATTACAGGAGTTACTTATAACCAGATCCTTGTAGTAGTTGACAGATTAATAAAATAAGCTTACTTTCTACTAATCTCGAAAGATATAACAGCAGAGTAACTTGCTTATGTCTTTAAGAAAGAGGTAATTATATAATACCTTTAGCTAGATAATATCGTCACGGATTAAGATAAGTTAATTATATTAAAGTTTTAATAAAGGCTAATGTAAAGAATAGGTGTGAAAAGCAAGCTTTTAACAGCATTCTACCTACAGACAGATAGCTAAACAGAGTAAGTTAATTAAATACTTATAACGTATCTTTAAGCTTACATTAACTTTAAATAAGATAATTAGCTTAAGCTGTTACTAACAGTATAGATAGCTTATAATATAATATTAGTTAAGTTAATAAGTATATTACCATTCTTCACTAATTACGGTAAAAAGCCTAAGCTCTGTCAAGGCCTACCTACTAGCGCCCTCTAAGCTGCAGTCCACGCAGATTAAATGTAAGAACTGCATAACCATTTGCAAGCTGAATTTGAGTTTACACGTGAACGAATGAAGAAGTTTACTAATAAATACCGAATTAAGCAACCGGTACTTAAGAAAGGACTTTACTACAATAGCGAACGAGTTAAGAGACTAACTCTTTAGGAGGGGGACTATATCTACCTTTTTTTACGAAACCTGCGTTCGAAGTGGCTTAGTAAGAAGCTTGACTTTAAAAGGTACGGACTGTTCTAGATCAAAAAGAAAGTCGCTACCTTTAATTACAAACTAAACTTACCTATTAATATAAAGGTACGAACTAAGGTTTTTCACATCTTACTTTTAAAACTAACCTTAAAGGGAGTTCTTTTAGAAAAGAAGATTAAGATTAACGTTAATAAAGATAAGTACAATGTCGAGGAAGTTATAGATTTACGAAGAGGAAAGAACACGTTCGAGTATCTTATTAAATAGCTAAATTACAGTACTGAAAGTAACTTATAGAAACTAGTTAAGAACTTTAAATATTTAGACTTAATTACAGAGTTCTATTAAAAGAATCTAGACTGACTAAAACTACTTGTAAAGAACGTAAGGTAAAGGTTAAACTAGTTAGTGTAGCCTTAAGGAGGTAAACTAACTAGTTTACTCTAGAAATAGAAAAACAAGATAAGATCTAACATCTAAACTGCTAAACTAAAGAGTAAGATTACTGTAAGACTCAGAGCCTAAAAAGCAGTAAAGAACTCCTTAGTAAGTATAAAAAGACATTTGTTAGAAATCTTAACTAAGGTTATAAGGACCTTAAACCTAATAAAGAGGTAAGACCTCCAAAG
>Ga0247770_1001174_pt1 | contig 22097 bp, 16 predicted proteins | sample UWRJL136409B6_FD_179943 | JGI IMG/M metagenome (GOLD analysis project Ga0247770, IMG submission 179943) | Plant litter microbial communities from Arlington Agricultural Research Station in Wisconsin, United States - UWRJ-L136-409B-6 | ecosystem: Environmental > Terrestrial > Plant litter >... | reverse complement strand
CCCCGTGGCGCCCACGTTGGCGATCACCTCGCCGCGCTTGACCTGCTGGCCGCTGCGGACGGAGAGCCGCGAGGCGTGCGCGTAGCGCGTCACGTACCCGTAGCCGTGGTCGATCTCCACCATGTTCCCGTAGCCGTTCCCCTTGTTCCCGGCGAACACCACGCGCCCCGCGGCCGCGGCCAGGATCGGCACGCCCGTGCGCGCGGCGATGTCGATTCCCTTGTGGGGGCGGGAGATGCGCAGGACGGGATGGTAGCGGCTGCCGCTGAAGAGCGACGAGAGGTGCCCGTTGGCGGGGGCGATGGTGGGGGTGGACGCCAGGCGGTCGCGGTTGCGCGCCAGGGCGTTGAGCGCCTGGTCCATGCTGGTGCGCAGGAGCGCGGCCCGCCGGGTGAGCGTCTCCAGCTCCGACGAGGCGCTCGACACCTTGCCGCCCACTTCCGGGTCCAGGTGCATCAGCGCCTGCTCGGCCACGCGGCCGCCGGCGGACATCTGCGCGTCGCCGCCCTCGGGAAGCCCCGACATCACGCGGTACTGCTCGTCCTTCCTGGCCAGCAGGTTGATCGACGCGTTCAGCGCCTGCATGTCGCCGCGCATCTGGTCCACCTCGGCCGCCAGCAGCTGGTTCTCCTTGCTGAGCGCCGCGGTGCGGACGTGCTGGCTCTGCTTGACGAAGAAGGCGACGCTGAAGGTGCCGAGCAGGAAGACGACCAGCAGGACGGCGGAGACAATGGCGCGGACGTCCTTCGCGGAGACCTGGAACGAACGCACGCGCTCGTTGTCGTGCGGGACGAGCATGAGCGTCCAGCGAGACCTGGGCATGAACAGACCCTTGTTTCTTTATCGGGGTGGACGGGCGGGAGAAGCCTCCCCGCCGGCCGATGTGTCGGGTGCGAGGGGGATATGGTAAGCCGGCGGCGGGAAGGTGTCAACCTTCTCGCGCGAAACGACTTCCCCGCGGGCCGGCGGGCGCCGGCGCCGCGCTCCGCCCGGGCTCCGGCCGCGGGCCGCCCCCGCGCCGCGGATCCCTTCTCCGCCGCGCGGGGCCGCCCCTCCCCGACGTGCGCGCCTTCCGCGCCCCGCCAGCTCCGACGCCCAGGCTATCTGTTTGGTGTGCCCCCGGGAACGGCAACAACCGTTCCCCACCGCACCCGGAATCGCAAGTCGTTGCGAAGAAGTCGGTTGAGGAGAACAGACGTTCGAGGGATTCCGATTTCTCCGCCGCCCTATTTTCCGGGCCCGGCAAAGTCTTCCGGATTTCCGGACACGATCCGCCGCTACCCCTCGGCGGAGAGCTGCCAGAGCGGCCGCGCGGACCACCCGGCGGGGAAGCCCATCGCCGCGACCGGCACGCCGGGGTAGCGCTCGACCAGCGCCACCAGCTTCCGGTTCCACTCGGCGTGCGGCTCCACCGCGTCCAGCAGCGCGGCCATGGCCACCGCGCGGGCGTAGAAGGTGTTGGTGCGCGTCATCTCCCCCGCCACCGCGCGCGCCGCCATCGGCTGGTCCACGCGCATGTCGCAGTTCCAGAGGCGGTTGTGGTGCGCGCACATGTTCCGGAGCGAGTTCAGCGAGCGGAACCAGGAGACCAGCACCTTCTCGTCGTACCCGAACCACTTCGCCACCAGCTTGCGGTTGGCGACGTGCAGCCCCGAGTAGAGCCGGGAGAGCGCCCCGTACGTGATGGCCTCCACCACCGCCCAGATCGGCGGAAGCGACGGCGTGTTGTAGCGCTCCGTGTAGTGCTGGATCGCGCCGTACCGCGCGCTGGTGGCCGTCTGCATGAACTCGCGGAAGCGCTCGTACGTCTCGAAGTGCCGGCTCTCCAGGTGGAAGTGCGGCCCGTGCACCGGCGACAGCGCGTTGACGATCGCCGCCCGGAGCGCCACCTCGATCCGCTCCACCGCGTCCAGGCAGAGGAGCCGCAGCTCGCGGTCGAAGTTGTAGAGGGTGAGAACGTCCTCGAACCGTGTCCCGCCGCTGAACGTCTTCCCGGGAAGCTGCTGCAGCGGCCGCATGTAGATCAGCAGCCGGAAGTAGCCGATCTGCCGCAGCGCGGCAGCCGCGGCCTCGCGGTTGGAGACGGTGAGACCGCGCGCCTCCAGGTGCGCCAGCAGGTCTTCCGTGGTGCGGGCCGGCTTCGAGTACGTGCGGGTGGGATGGGACACGGCGTGCGAATGTGCGGGGTGAGACAAAAAGTAAGCCCCCTGGTGCGCGTTCACGGCTGCTGCCGCGTCTAGGCGTGGGGGCTATGATTACGCCGGAAGATAATCCGCTTCTTCCGTCCTGTCATGAGTTGTCCGCTTTGCTTACGATTATTTACACCCCGACGTCCCCGCGGACGACCGCCAGCAGCTCCATCTCCCCGCCCACGACCTCGTAGTGGCGGACACGCGGATCGAGCTCCAGCAGGTATCGCCGGTCTTCCGGGTAGTAGACGGCGCGCTCCACGTCCTCGCCCGCGAAGCCGCGGATTGCGTCCATCGACTCCCAGAACGAGGCGAAGAAGAACTCCGCGCGGCCGTCCTCCACCCGGCGCATCACCAGCACGCCGCGGTTGCCGGGCGTGGCGCGCGCCTCCTTCACCCCCGTCTCGTCCAGGTACTCGCGGTAGCGCTCCGCGTCCTCCGCGCGCGTCGCCCCGCGCCAGATCCTCGCGATCATGCTTCTCCCTCCCGCAGCCGCCGTCCCGCCGCCGCCTTCCTCGCCGCGTCGGACATCGCGGCCTGCTCGGGCGATTCGGCCCGCGCCTGCTTTCCCCTGATGATCAGCACCACCGCAAGGACGATGGCCGCGCCCGCCACCAGCACCCGCGCGCCGACGGGCTCGTCCGCGAAGGCCCATCCCAGGAGCACGGCGACCAGCGGGTTCACGTACGCATAGCTGGCGGAGCGGTCGGCGCCCTGCGTCTGCGTGAGCCAGGTCAGCGCCGTGAAGGCGATCACCGAGCCGAAGACGATCAGGTACGCCAGCGAGCCCAGCGCGATCGGCGAGAAGCTGGCGGCGGTGACGCGCGACGGCTCGCCGAGGAGGGCGGAGGCGGCCAGGAGCATGGCGCCGCCCGCCAGGAGCGGCGTGCCGGCCGCGTAGAACCCGGAGACGGGCCGCCGCTCGCCGGCGAAGTAGAGCAGCCCCATCCCCCACGTCAGCGCGGAGAGGAGGACGACCGCCGCTCCCACCGGGTCCACGCCCTCCGATCCCCCGCCGCCCAGCGTCAGCAGCGCCACGCCGCCCAGGCCCAGCGCCACGCCGGCCATCGCCCGCGGGGAGGGACGGGTGCCACCCGGGAGGAGCCAGGCGATCAGCACGATCCAGAAGTGCTCCGTGGCCACCAGGAGCGAGGCGGGCCCCGAGCCGACCCGCTGCTCCGCCCAGAAGAGCCCACCGTGCCCGATGAGGAAGAAGAGCGCGCCCGTCACCGCCGCGGCCTTCCACTGCGCCGCCGTGGGCTTCGCGTCGCCGCGCAGCCGCGCCCACGACCAGAGGATGCCGCCGGCGATCACGGAGCGGACGCCCGCCATCAGGAACGGCGGGATCGACTCCACCCCGAACTTGATCGCCAGGTAGGTGGATCCCCAGATGATCCAGGTGGCGGCGTACGCCCCCAGCAGCTTCGCCCGCTCGCGCTTCGCTCCCGTCATCTTCCCGCTCACCCGTTGACCGCGCCGGCGCAGGCGATCGGCGGGCAGTCGCGCACCGCCTCCAGCGCCAGCCGCGGCGCCCGCGCAGGGACGATGCCGACGCGCTCCAGGTGGCCGGTCTCGGCGATGTCGGCGGGCGGGGTGCGGCCGTCGCGCACGTACCACGTCCACGCGCCCAGGTAGCGGCGCCACAGCGTCAGCGGCGGCGAGTCGGAGCGCATCGCCGCGGGATGCGCGGCTCCACGCGCGCGGAGGTCCTGGATGGCGAGATCGACGGCTTCGTCGGGATGCATGATGTCCCTCCTCGATTCGACGTTTCACCTTCAAAACTCATTTTGAAGGTTAGGAGGAACCTAGTGATGGACACCTAACCAGTCAAGAGCCATATTGGAGGTGAAAGATGGGACCATTCTCAGCGAGGCGCGCGTGACGGCGGACAATCCCCTGGCGGACATCAACCGGGTCGGCGGGCGGCTGTGCCTGGACTTCACCAACACCATCGACGCCTACGATCCGCCGCTCGACGACAAGCTGCGGTCGTACGACGATCTGGTGTGGTGGGGGCTGCTGGTCGGCGCCGTGGACGAGGCGCAGGCGCGGGCGCTCTTCGCGCGCGCGAAGGCGGAGCCGGGCGCGGCGGCGGAGGCGCACGCGCGCGCGGTGGAGCTTCGCGGGGCGATGTACCGCGCCTTCTCCGCCGCCTCCGAGGGCGGCAGGGCGGGCGCGGAGGACCTGGCGGTGGTGAACGGGGAGCTTTCGCGCGCGCTCCCGCACCTGCGGCTGTGCGCGGGGGCGGAGTGCTGCGCGTGGGAGTGGGAGGAGGGGGCGGAGCTGGACCGGGTGCTGTGGCCCGTGGTGCGCGACGCCGCGGACCTGCTGGCGTCGGGAGAGCTGGTGCGCGTGGGAGAGTGCCAGGGGGAGCGCTGCGACTGGCTCTATCTCGATACCAGCCGCAACCGCAGCCGCCGCTGGTGCGACATGGCCTCCTGCGGCAATCGGGCGAAAGCGAAACGCCACTACCACCGCGCCAGGGCCGGGACGGACGACGACTGACGAGCGCGCTCAGGCGGCCACGAGCGACACGGGCGAGCGATCCGCGTCCGTTCGATCAGCCGCGTCTCTCTCGGCTCCTCACGCCACTCCGCCCTCGGTGACGCTTCGCCACGCGTCGCCGGAGAAGAGGTTCCGCAGTGCCTTCGGCCGGGCGATGTCCAGCAGGATGAACTGGCCGGGCGATCCCTCCACCGGCCGGAGGGCGGCCCTCAGGTCGATCGACACCAGGAGCCAGAGAACGCCCTCGCGCTCCAGGACTCCGGGCGGAAGCGCGCTCCCGGCCTGCCTCGCGGCGGAAAACGCGTCCACCACCTCCATGAGCTGATCGCGCTCCCAGGGCTCGAGGACGTCGATGGCCGCCCGGGCCCGATCATGAATCACCACGCTCATCAGCTCACCTCTTCCGAGCGAATCCAGGCCTTCCCCCCGTGCCTCCAGAAGGCTACTCTGTTCACTTCGAAAGATAAGGCACCCTCCCCGGTGCTGTCAATTTCTGTACGGTCCATCGATCGCCGCATCCCCGTCTCCCATCGCCCGCCGCGTTCACCGATCGGATGCTCTGGTGCGAGCCGACGCCCGTGCATCATCGGCGGATCCAGATCGCTCCACGCAGGAAGGGCCGCCTCCGATGCACGGAGGCGGCCCTTCCATCATATGCCGATCTCGATCTTCCTACGCCGGGACGGGGGTCTCGGGGCGGGGAAAGAGGGGGTCGCCGGCGGCGACGCTCCAGCCGGAGACGTCCAGCGTGGCCAGCTCGTCCAGCAGCGGCATCGCGCGGCCGGAGCCCAGGCGCTCCCACAGCTCGCCCATCTTGGTGGGCATGAAGGGGGAGAAGAGCGGCGCGACGACGGCCAGGTAGCGCACCATCGAGCTCAGCGCCGCGTCCAGCTCGCCCGCCGCGGCGGGATCCTTCGCCAGCTTCCACGGCGCACGCTCGGCCACCATGGCGTTGGCGTGCCACACCAGCTCGAAGGCGGCGGCCGCGCCCTCGTGCAGCAGGTTGGCCTCCATGGCCGCGCGGTACGACGCCAGCACGCGGTCGATCACCTCGTCGGACGCGGCCGGGACGCTCGGGACCACGCCGTCGCGGTACTTGACCACCATGGAAAGGGTGCGGCTCGCCAGGTTCCCCAGCCCGTTCGACAGCTCCGAGGTGTAGCGCTCCGTGAAGCGCTCCCAGCTGAAGTTGCCGTCCGCGTCCCACGGCACCTCGCGGAGGAGGAAGTAGCGGAACCCGTCGGGGCCGAAGTGCTCGATGGCCTCGTTCAGGTCCAGCGCGTTCCCCAGCGACTTGCTGGCGCGCTCGCCCCCCAGCAGCACGAAGCCGTGACCCCAGACCGCCTGGGGGAGCGGGAGCTCCGCCGCCATCAGCATCGCCGGCCAGACGAGAGAGTGGAGGCGGACGATGTCCTTCCCCACCACGTGCAGCTGCGCCGGCCACCACTCCTCGAACCCGGCGTCGGGATAGCCGGTGTCGGTGAGGTAGTTGGGGAGCGCGTCGAACCACACCCACGTCCCCTGCTCCTCCCCCGCCGAGTCGCGGCGCGGCCAGGGGATGGCCCACGAGAGGCGGGCGCGGGTGACGGAGATGTCCTCCAGCCCCTGGTCCAGCAGCGCCAGCATCTCGTTGCGGCGCGACTCGGGGCGGAGCGAGTCCGGCGTCTCCACCAGCCGCGCGCGGAGCCGGTCGGAGTAGCGCGAGAGGCGGAAGAAGAAGTTGCGCTCCTCCGCCCACTCCAGCGTGCGGTTGGGATGGAGGACGCAGCGCCCCTGCTCGTCGATCTCGTCCTCGCGCTTGAAGAGCTCGCACCCCACGCAGTAGTACCCCTCGTACGCCTTCTCGTAGAAGTCGTCCGGGTTGCGCTCGTAGATGCGCTCGATCAGCGCCAGCACGCCGCGCTTGTGGTGCGGCTGCGTGGTGCGCACCCAGCGGTCGTTGGAGACGCCCAGCCGCGCCCACGTGGCCTCGAACCTGGCCGACAGCTCGTCCACGATCTGCTGCGGCTCGATCCCGCGCGCGGCGGCGGCTTGCGCCACCTTCTTCCCGTGCTCGTCCATCCCCATCGCAAAGCGCACGTCCTCGCCCAGCATGCGATGGAAGCGGGCGATGGCGTCCGCGCCGACCTTCTCGAAGGCGTGCCCCTGGTGGGGGTCGCCGTTGGAGTAGTCGATGGCCGTCGTCAGGTAGAACCGTCGCGTCACTCGGGCCTCCGCGGGGGGCCGGCCGGGCCGCGGGGGCGCCGCGGCGGCCGCTGCGTCTGGGACGGCGTGGGAAGCTCGGCGCGGGCCTCCGGCTCCGGCCCCGCCTCGCGCTCCTGCGGGGGCGCCGCCACCGTCTCCGCCTTCAGCTCCTCCAGGCCGATGGTGCGGCGCTGCCGGTTCTCGTCCTGCAGCGTCACCAGGTTCCGGAAGATGTCGATCGCCATCACCCGCTCGTTCCCCACCGAGGTGCGCACCGTCTTCCCCTCGCGGGGAAAGCGCTTCTTGGCGGCCAGGTAGGCGTCGTGCTCGTACGTCAGGCAGCACATCAGCCGGCCGCAGGTGCCGGAGATCTGCTGCGGGTTGAGCGAGAGGTTCTGGTCCTTCGCCAGCTGCAGCGAGATCGGCTTGATCTCGCGCAGCCAGGTGGCGCAGCAGAGCTGCCGGCCGCAGCGCCCCACGCCGCCCAGCTGCGCCGCCTCGTCGCGCACCCCGATCTGCTTGAGCTCGATGCGGGTGCGGAAGGTGCGCGCCAGGTCGCGGACCAGCTGCCGGAAGTCCACGCGCTTCTCGGCGGTGAAGTAGATGGTGAGCTTGTTGCGGTCCCACTGCCACTCCGCGTCGCTCACCTTCATGTGCAGCGCGTGCTGCTCCACCAGCTCGCGCGTCTTGCGGCGCACGCGCTCCTCGTCCACGCGCAGCACGGCCAGCTGCTGCACCTCGGCCGGCTCGGCGCGGCGCAGGACGGCGGCGCCGTCGGCGGGGTCGGCGGAGCCGCACTTCCGGCGGGCGATGCCGCCCAGCGACTTCACGCGGCCCACGTCGCGGCCCCGCTCCACGTCCACCATCACCCAGTCGTTCACGCGCAGCGTGACGTCGGGCGAGGTGAAGAACGCCCTCCGCACCCCCTTGAAGCCCACTTCCACCAGGAAGCCGGCCTGCTCGGGGCTGGGGAGAGGCTGGATGACCGGTAGCTCGAGACTCACCGGCTGCCTCCTATCTATGTCCTCGCCGGGAACGCCCGTGGGCGCCCGGCGCGGGCGGTCAATGATGATGCGGCTGCGGGGTCAGCGCGCGGCGCGCCACTGCCCCATCGCCATGTACTTCTTCCAGCGCGTGCGGCGCAGCTCCTCTTCCGACAGCTGCCTGAGCTGGCGGACGTGGCGGGCCAGCGTCTCCTTCACGCGCCCGGCGGTCTCCTCCCAGTCGGAGTGCGCGCCACCGGCGGGCTCGGGGATCACCTCGTCGATCACGTCCAGCTCGGCCAGATCCTCCGCGGTCAGCCGCAACGCCTTGGCCGCCTTCTCCTTCTCGTTCCCGCTCTTCCACAGGATGGCGGCGCATCCCTCGGGGGAGATGACCGAGTAGACGCTGTTCTCCAGCATCAGCACCCGGTCGGCCACGCCGATGGCCAGCGCGCCGCCGGAGCCGCCCTCGCCGATGACCAGCGCCACCGTGGGCGTCCGCAGCCCCGCCATCTCGCGCAGGTTGCGCGCGATGGCCTCGGCCTGCCCGCGCTCCTCGGCGCCCAGGCCGGGGTAGGCTCCCGGGGTGTCGATCAGGGTGACCACGGGACGGTGGAACTTCTCAGCCAATTTCATCAATCGCAACGCTTTGCGGTAGCCCTCGGGGTGCGGCATGCCGAAGTTGCGCTTGAGGTTCTCCTTCATGTCCCGGCCCTTCTGCTGGCCGATGACCATCACGCTCTCGCCGTCCAGCCGCGCCCAGCCGCCCACGATGGAGTGGTCGTCGCGGAAGGCGCGGTCGCCGTGGAGCTCCACCCAGTCGGTGAAGATCATCTCCACGTAGTCGAGCGTGTACGGCCTCCGCGGGTGGCGGGCCACCTGCACCCGCTCGATGGGCGAGAGGTTGCGGAAGGTCTCCTGCTTCAGCCCCGTCAGCTTGCGCTCCAGCGAGCGCAGCTCCGTGGTGACGTCCAGCCCCCGCTCACGCGCCAGCGCGCGGAGGCTGGTGATCTGCTCCTCCACCTCGGCGATGGCGCGCTCGAAGTCCAGGTGTGCGACCGTGGCCAATCTCGTATCCTCCACCCCCGCATCGTCTCGCGAGCAGGGCAAACGTCATCGGAATCTCGCGCGGGCGAAACCGCGACCGCGACATCGACCGCGGCGATGCACGATAGTACCGCGCGGGAACGGCAGGGGACAGGGTACGGGGGACAGCCGGCCATCCCCACCCTGACCCCGCCGGCACGCGCAAAACCCCGTCCATCGACCTCCACGAAGCGTGGGGGGCCGATGGGCAGAGGGCGATCACGATATCGATCCACCACGACATCGAGCAACGCGCCGAACCGCTGTCCGTCGGCGTTCTCCCTCTCCCCCGGGGGTTTTCGGGGGAGAGGGGGCCCGCCGCGGCATGCGAGGATGCCGGTCGATCCCCGGCGATCCCGCGGTCCGTCGAGGATCCGCCGCGCGATCCCCCGCCTCTACTCCTCCGAGCTGGCCCCGGCGCCGGCGCGGGCGCGGCGCTGCTTCCACGCCGGCTCCTCGCGCGGCGGGGCCATGGGCGGCGGGTCGCGGTGCAGGCGGACGCGGTCGTCGCCCAGCGCCTCGCGGAGCGCCATCAGCAGCTCGTCGCGGGGCGCCACCTTGAGCGTCTTCGACTTCAGCCTGGGAGCCTCTCCCTCGCCGCCGCCGTTCTTCCAGTAGACGATGACGCCGCCCTCGCCCGCGTGCTGCGCCATCGCCGCCCTGGCCGCCTCGAACGCGGCGGCGTCCGGGCCCGCCGAGCCGATCTCCAGCACCACCGACACCTCGCCGCTCTCGCGCACCCGCTCCAGCGGGATGGCGGCGTCCAGGAACATGGGCGGGTCCTCGTCGTCGCGCTCGCGGTTGCTGACGGCGCCGCGGATGACCACCGGGGCGTCCTGCTTCAGCACGTCCTTGTATTTAGCCCACGACTCGCCGAACGCAAGCACCGTGGCGGTCCCGTGGAAGTCCTCCACCGTGATCCGCCCCCACTCCGAGCCGTCCTTCTTGCTGATCTGGCGCGCCGCCTCGGTGACCACGCACGCCAGCTCCACCTTCTGGTCGCGCTGGCCCTTGAGCTTCACCGTGTTGCTGCGCGCCTCGAAGAGCGAGACGTCCTCGCGGAAGCGGTTCAGCGGGTGGCCGGAGATGAAGAACCCCAGGATCTCCTTCTCCCGCGCCAGCCGCTCGCTCTCGGGCCACTTCTCGATCCTGGGGAGCACCGGCGACTGCACCATCTGCATCACCCCGGAGCCCGAGCCGCCCAGCATGTCGAAGAGCGAGTCCTGCGCGCTGTCCTTTTCCTTCTGCACCGCCTGCGCCGAGGCGAAGGCCGCGTCCAGCCCCGCCAGGAGCTGCGCCCGCCCGCCGCCGTCGTCGAAGCCGTCCAGCGCGCCGGAGCAGATCAGCGCCTCGTTCACCCGCTTGTTGCAGAGGCGCAGGTCGATGCGGCAGAGGAAGTCGAAGAGCGACTTGAAGGGCCCCTCGGCCACGCGCGCGGCCAGGATGCTCCGCACCGCACCCTCGCCCACCCCGCGGATGGCGCCCAGGCCGAAGCGGATGGCGCCGACGCCCTCGCCGATGACCGTGAACTTCCAGTTGGACTCGTTCACGTGCGGCGGAAGCACCTCCACGCCGTCGCGCCCCACGCGGGGGAGCGACTTCCCCAGCTCCTTGCAGTGCGCGATGTACGCCACCACGTCGTCGGTCTTGTCGACCACCGACGACATGAGCGCGGCCATGAACTCGGCCGGGTAGTGGCACTTGAGCCACGCCGTCTGGTACGCCACCAGCGAGTACGCGGCGGAGTGCGACTTGTTGAAGCCGTAGCGGCCGAACGCCTCGATCTGGTCCGCCAGGTCCTTGATCCGGTCGCGGGGGTACCCCTTCTCCACCGCCTTGTCGACGAACTTCCCCAGCTCCTTGGCGATCAGCACCGCGTCCTTCTTCCCCACCGCCTTGCGCAGCACGTCCGCCTCGGCCAGCGACAGCCCGCCCAGGATCTGGACGATACGCATCACCTGCTCCTGGTAGACGATCACGCCCTGCGTGGGCTCCAGCACCGTCTCCAGCTCGGGGAACGGGTACCTCACCGGCTCCTGGCCCAGCTTGCGGCGGATGAACACCATGTCCATCCCCATGTCCAGCGGGCCGGGGCGCAGCAGGGCGTTGGCAGCGATCAGGTCGTCGAAGCGGTCCGCCTTCATCTGCCGGATCTTTTCCGTCGCCAGCGCCGATTCGAACTGGAAGACGCCCGCCGTGCCGCCGCGGGCCATCATGGCGTACGGCTCCGGGTCGTCCAGCGGGATGTCCTCGGGGCGCTGGAACTCCACGCCGGTCTTCGGATGCCTGAGCGCCCCGTAGCGGCGGCGGATGTCGACCACGGTGTCGTAGATCACCGTGAGCGTCTTCAGCCCCAGGAAGTCCATCTTGAGCATCCCCGCCTTTTCCAGGCAGGTCATGTCGTACTGCGTGACGATGATGCTCTCGCCGTTCCCGCCCGAGCCCTTGCTGCTCTGCGTGCAGATGGGCACGTACTCGTCCAGCGGCCCCGGGGCGATCACCACGCCGGCGGCGTGCACCGAGGAGTGGCGCGCCAGCCCTTCCAGGGTCTTGGAGTGGTCGAGGAGCTGCCGGTACCGCTCCTCGCGCTCGTAGAGGTCCTTGATGTCCGGGATCTGGTCGATCGCCTGCTCGACGGTCAGGGAATGGTTCGGCGCGTTGGGGATCAGCTTCGCCAGCCGGTCCGTCTCCGCGGGGAGGAAGCCCAGCGTGCGGCCCACGTCCTTGACCACGGCGCGGCTCTTCATCGTCCCGAAGGTGATGATCTGCCCCACCGCGTCGCGCCCGTACTTGTCGCGGACGTACTCGATGACCTCGCCGCGGCGCTCGAAGCAGAAGTCCACGTCGATGTCGGGCATGGAGACACGCTCCGGATTCAAGAAGCGCTCGAACAGGAGGTCGAACTTGATGGGGCAGCAGTCCGTGATCCCCATGCAGTAGGCCACGATGGACCCCGCCGCCGAGCCGCGGCCGGGACCGACGGGGATGTCGTGGCGCCGCGCCCAGCGGATGAAGTCGGCGGTGATCAGGAAGTAGCCGGAGTAGCCAAGGTTGGTGATGACCCCCAGCTCGTACTCCACCCGGTCCACGATCTCCGACGGAAGGAGCGCGCGGATCTCCTCCTCGGACCGGTCCTGAACCTCCGTGGGCTCACCCGTGGTGCCGCCCACCCCGTTGCTGTAGTGCTTGAGCGCGCCGCTCCACACCCAGGCGCGCAGCATCTCGTCCTCGGTGACGAACCCTTCCTCCCTGGTGGGGAAGGCGGGGACGTGGTAGCCCTTGGGATAGCTCCAGTTGCACTCGTCGGCGATCTTGAGCGTGTTCTCCAGCACGTCGGGGCGGCCGGGGAAGCGCGCGGCCATCTCGTCGGTGTTCTTGAAGTACAGCTGCCCGTCGTACTTCATCCGGTTGGGGTCGGCGAAGTCCTTCCCCAGCCCGATGCAGAGGAGGACGTCGTGCGCCTGGTGGTCGTCGGCGCGGAGGAAGTGCGCGTCGTTGGTCGCGACCATCGGCACGCCCATCTCCTCCGCCAGCCTGAAGATGCGGCGGTTGAGCTCGCTCTGGCCGTCGGAGTCGTGGCCCTGCACCTCCAGGTAGTACCGGTCGCGGAACACCTCCTGGTGCCACTCCACGGCCGCGCGCGCCTGGTCCCAGCGGTCCTCCATCAGGTGCTGCGCCACCTCGCCCGCCAGGCAGGCGGAGGTGACGATGATCCCCTCCGAATACTTCCGCAGCACCTCGCGGTCGATGCGCGGCTTGCCGTAGAAGCCCTCGGTGTAGCCGATGGAGGTGAGCTTGCTGAGGTTCTTGTACCCCTGGTGGTCGCGGGCGAGCAGAACGAGGTGGTAGTACCCCTTCTCCCCCTTGACCTTGGAGCGGTCGGTGCGCGAGCCGGGCGCGACGTACGCCTCCATCCCCACGATGGGCTTGATGCCGGCCTTCTTCGCCGCCTCCTGGAAGACCCACGCGCCGAACATGCAGCCGTGGTCGGTGAGGGCGATGGCCGGCTGCTCGAACTCCTTGGCGCGCTTGATCAGGTCGTCGACCCGGTTGGCGCCGTCGAGGAGCGAGTACTCGGAATGGCAGTGCAGGTGGACGAACGACATCGGCGAGGAGGACTCCGGGACCAGGAGGGCCAGAATGACGGAAGACAGCGCGGCAAAACGACTTGCACGATCTCGCGCGGAGACCGGATACACCCGAGCCGGCGTTGTGTGCTGGGGGTGGAATATGGTCCCGGGGGAGGGGTTTGGGAAGGGAACGGACGCGCCCGGCGCACGGAGAGCACGCCCCCGCCGCCGGTCTTCCAGCGGCGCCAACGAGAACCCGGCGCGGGCGCCTTGTCCCCCCGCCCCGCGCCCCCTATCCTCTCCCCGGCCGGGCGCCCGCGGCTCCCCGCCCGACGTCGCCCTCCGCCCCCACTCCGGCTCCCGAGCGCCCCCGATGACCGACCGACCTGCCCGCTTCCGCCGCGCCGCCGCCGCCCTCGCGCTGGCTCTCCTCGCCGCCTGCGCCACCGACACCGGCGACGCCGGGGGCGATTCCGCCTCCGCCAAACAGGCGGTCCCGGAGGGGTACGACGCGCTCCCGGAGCGCGCGCTCATCCCGCTGACGCCCTCGGCGCAGGGGCAGTGCAACGCGCCGTCCACGCGCACGGTGTTCCGCAAGGTGATGGAGTGGGAGGCGTTCTGGACCGCGGTGGAGGGATGCCCGGCGCGGCCGCTCCCGGCGGACGTGGACTGGAGCAAGGAGATGGTGGTGCTGGCCGCGATGGGAAAGCGCACCTCGTCGCAGGAGGGGATCGCCATCATCGGGAGCGGGCAGCGCGGCGACACGCTGGTGGTGCTGGTGCGGCGCAGCGTCCTTCCGCCGCAGTGCCCGGACCAGGGGGAGAAGAACTACCCCGTCGCCGTGGCCCGCTTTCCCCGGAACGACGGGCGAGTCCGGTTCCTGGAGGAGCGTACCATCCTTCCGTGCGGCAGCTTCTGAACGGATAGTGCTTAGTGCTTAGTGCTTAGTCCTTGGGTCGTTTGACATCCTTCGTGCCGACCAGCAGGCAGGGATTCGATGGTAGGCGGCAGATCCGCCGATCCCGCTCCGCCCGGCCGATGCGGTGTATCAGGCGGGGGATCTTGGAGATATCGACGGATGGACTTGGGGAGGATGGACGAGAGATGGTGATCATCGACGTGTTCGCGGACATCGCCTGTCCGTGGTGCTACGTGGGGGAGCGGCGGCTGAAGCGGGCGCTGGACGCGCGCGGCGCGCAGGCGGAGGTGCGCTGGCACCCGTACGAGCTGCAGCGCGGCATGCCGCGCGAGGGGCTTCCCTGGAACGAGATGGTGGAGAAGAAGTTCGGCGGATGGGACCGCGCCCGGCCCATGTTCCAGCACGTGCAGAACGCCGGCGCCGAGGAGGGGATCCGCTTCGACTTCGAGCGCGTCGCCAGCGCCCCCAACAGCCGCCTCGCGCACCGCGTGATGCTGCTGGCGCAGGAGCGGGGGCGGTTCTGGGAGGCGGCGGAGGCGATCTTCGCCGCCTACTTCACCGAGGGGCGCGACGTCGGCAGCGCGGAGGTGCTGGCGCAGGTGGCGTTGACGGCGGGGCTGGACGCGGACGAGGTGCGGGAGATGCTGGCGGGCGACCGCTTCGTGGCCGAGGTGGAGAAGAGCGAGGAGGCCGCGGCGGCGGGCGGGATCAGCGGCGTGCCGTTCTTCGTCTTCAACGGACGCTTCGGCCTCTCCGGCGCCCAGCCGATGGAGGTCTTCGAGATGGCCCTGGACCGCGCCGCCGGCGTCCCGGCGGCCTGACCGGTTCCGGTCGATTGGATGGGGATCGGATGAACGGCGGTCCCGCGGCGGGATCGTGCGCCCGGTCCACGCGAAGAAACGGCCCCGCGGCGAGATCGCCGCGGGGCCGCCGGGTTTGGTGCTGGAGCTGGTCAGAACACCGGCTCTCCGACCAGGTCGCCGAGGGCGTCCGTGAAGACGCGGAAAGCGTCCGTCACCTGGTTCTCGTGCTCGCCGCCGGAGCGGTCCGGGAACGCATTGCTCCCCTCCGACTCGATGGTCTCGCCGTCGGCCTCCAGCCGAAGCCCCCAGCCCAGCCCGTCCACGATCCCCTCGGCGCGGTAGTGGAGACGCCAGCTCCGCACGCCGGCCTCCTCCGCGGCCGCCCAGAACCGGCGCCAGTCGTCCGCCGTCGGCACCACGCGCACGCTGTCGATGGACACCTTTGCGCCCTGGGTGGTGATGCGCCGGAAGACGACGGTGTCTCCCCGCATCTGCACCACGCGGCTCCCGGGGCCTTCGAAGGCGCTGACGGAGAACTCCAGCGCGTCCGGCGCGCCCTCCACCGGCAGCGGAACGACCGGGCTGTCCTCGCAGGCGGCGGCCGCGATCGAGATTCCCGCGAGCGCGGCGAGGAGCACGCCCAGGCGGCGCGCGGTCAGGTGCTTCATGGATGCGGACATGGGCGGGCAGGCAGGTGAGGGATGGATCCACGCGGCGCGGCGGCATTCCGTAAGAACGCTCGGCGTATCGGATCCTGACATCCCGCACGAATGGGGACGGCCCCGCGAGCCCGACCTCACGACATCATCTCGAAGACGTCCTCGTCGGTCACGGTGATTCCGCGACGCTCGAGATCCCATCATTCTCCCCCCCAGCTCTCTGAACCTGCGAAGGAGCAGGAAGCTCTCGACGGCCCTGCGGATGATCTCGTCGGTCGTGACACCCTCTTCACGCGAGACGGCTTCGACCTGGGCCATCACGTCTTCTGGTATCGTAGCACTCCAACGTATAAGTGCTCCTTTCCCTGCCCTCAGCAAGCTAACATATCCTGGGGCACAGCAGAAGTGAACGGAGGCACCAGGCGGAGCCAGCCAAACGAGGGCGGCCCCGAGACGATCTCTCGTCGCGGGGCCGCCCTCGGTCCCTTCGTGGCCGCGGATCAGCCGGCCGTGTGAGCTCGTGGGCGTTCCTGTCCGGGACGGATCTTCCCGGCGCCGACCATCGGCGCGTCGATGACGATCGTGCCGGCGGCCATGTCGCCCAGCCGCTGGTGCTTCTCGCCGAAGATGAAGATCCAGTCGAACAGGCCCAGGATGGCGAGCATGACGTTTCGCAGGAACGACTGCCAGGCGGAACAGGGCGCGCCCGTCCGCTGGTCGACGACGGCGATCCCCATCATCCGCTTGCCGAAGCTCTGGCCTTCCGGGAGCGCGTCGCCGAACAGGATGTAGCCCGCGAACAGGAGCAGCCCGGCGATGGAGAAGACGACGGTCACCCCGCCGGGCGCCATGCTCGCGAGGAACACGAGCGCGAACAGCAGGGCGAGGGCGATGAGGCTGTCGACCACCTGGGCGACCCAGCGGTCGCCGCGTGAAGCGAGGATCATGGCGGGAGAGGCTGGATGAGATGAACGAGCGCGATCGGGAGGACCGACCGGTACAGGGGGCCCGGCGCGCGCCGGGAAGAGGACAATATATCGACCGCCTCCGTTCACGCAACACTCATTGGCCCGCTGGTGCCGCTCGAGACGCACGGGGCGGCCACTCTCCTGCACGCACGGCGGCCCCGCGACGATCTCTCGTCGCGGGGCCGCCGTGCATCTCCCGATCGTCCTTCAGCCGATCAGCCGCCGGCGCCCACCTGCTCGGCGACGCGGGAGCCGGAGATCGGGGCGCGCTTGTCCACGTTCCCCGCGGAGCCGGCGCCGGGGGCCGGCGGGGCGCCGGTGCCCTCCTCGGGCCACGAGGGGATGGCGCCGTCCTCCACCCAGGCGTACTTCCCCGCCAGCACGTCCTGCGCGAGCCGGTAGGTGGCGTCGTCGGCGTTGGTGTGCACCTCCGCGAAGAGCTGGCGGATGCGCAGCCGCGAGCGGCGCGAGAAGACGTCGGCCAGGCGCTGCGCCTCGCGGCCGTTGGGGCCGTCCTTGAGCGAGTGCGCCCGCACGCAGGCGCAGGAGATGGCGTACAGCTCCGCGCCGATGTCCACGAAGCGGCCCAGGAGCTTCCCCTTGCGCTCCAGCTTCGCCTGGTGCTTGCCCATGGCGTAGAACATCTCGCGCGCCAGCTTGCGCGAGGTGCGCTCCACGTAGCGGACGTGCTTGGCCAGCGGCCCGAACTCGCCGAAGGCGCCCGGGATCTGCCCGCCGCCCACCAGCCGCTTGGGGAACCACCCGGCGTACCAGAGCCCCGCCTTGGCCATGGCCGCGATCTTGGCCCCCGTGCCGATCCCCGGCTTGATCATGTCGCCCGCCACCGAGAGGTGCGTGTCCACCGCCTCGCGGGCGATGAACAGGTGCATGATCTCGGAGGTCCCCTCGAAGATGCGGTTGATGCGGAAGTCGCGCATCATCCGCTCCACCGCGATCGGCTTCTCGCCGCGCGCCTTGAGCGAGTCGGCCGTCTCGTAGCCGCGGCCGCCGCGGATCTGCATCAGGTCGTCCACGATCCGCCAGCCCACCTCGGTGGTCCACAGCTTGGCGATGGCCGCCTCCAGGCGGATGTCGTTCTGCGCCTGGTCGGCCAGCGCGGACGACAGCTCGGCCATGGACTCCAGCCCGAAGGTGTCGGCGGCCATGGCGCCCAGCATCTGCGCCACCTCGTCGTGCTTGCCCACGGCGGCGCCCCACTGCACGCGCTCGGCCGCCCACTTCCGCGCCACCTGCAGCGCCGCCTTGGCGCCGTACGCCGCCGACATCGGCAGGGTGAGGCGGCCGGTGTTCAGCGTCACCAGCGCCAGCTTCAGCCCCTTCCCCTCGCCCCAGAGGATGTCCTCGCGGGGGACCTTGACGTTCTCGAAGGTGATGACGGCGTTCTGCAGCGCCTTGAGCCCCATGAAGCGGCAGCGCTGCGTCACCGTCACCCCCGGCGTCCTGGTGTCGACGATGAAGGCGGTGATCTGCGGGGCGGGCTTGCCGTTCTTGATCTTGTCCGGGGTGCGCGCCATCACCACCAGCAGCTCGGCCATGGTGCCGTTGGTGCACCACAGCTTGGAGCCGTTGATGATGAAGTGCTTCCCGTCCGCCGTGGGCTCGGCCCGCGTGGCCAGGGCGGCCGGGTCGGAGCCCACGCCGTCCTCGGTGAGCGCGAAGGCGGAGATGGCCCCCTTGGCGATCCGCGGGAGGTACTTCTTCTTCTGCTCGGGGGTGCCGAAGAGCTTGAGCGGCTGGGGGACGCCGATGGACTGGTGCGCCGAGAGGAGGGCGGTGAGGTTGCCGTCCTTGCTGGTCACCATCCCGATGGTGCGCCCGTAGCCCACCTGCGAGAGGCCGATTCCGCCGTACTCCTCGGGGATCTTGAGCCCGAAGGCGCCCACCGCGCGCAGCTCGTCCACCACGTCGGCCGGGAGCTCGCCGGTGCGGTCGATCTCGTCGCTGTCGACGCGCTCCAGGATGGGCCGCAGCTTCGCGATGTACGCGTCGGTCTTGGCCTTGTCCTCGGCGGCCTGGGCGGGGTACGGGTGGATCAGGTCCAGGCGGAAGTTGCCCAGGAACAGCTCGCGCACGAAGCTGGGAGCGGTCCACTCGGTTTCGCGGGCCGCCTCGGCGACGTCGCGCGACTCCTGCTCGCTGGGAGCGTTCCGGCCGTTGTTCTCGCTCATGAGTCGTTCTCGACCTTGCGGTGTGGAAGGGCGGACGATCCCGCCGGAGCACCGGCCGGGAAACCCGACAGTGGAAGCTAAAGGTGAGCCACACTCACGCAATGGCGCACCGTCCGCACGCATGCACGTCTCGAACCGAACGATGTTCATCCAGTCACCGCGCGGGTGATGTCGATCGCGCGCGGCGGGCGTCGGCGTCCGCCAGCCCGATCTTCCCCCTCGTCCTTCTCCCCCGACATGTCAGGGCCGTTTCCGGGCGCCCCGCATCCCCGCATCTCCCTTCGCAACGACCTGCGCGCGTCGGGGTTTCCAGGAGATTGTCGGCTTTTATGATACAGTAGTATCATTCTCGCTATCTCCCGATTCACCCCTTAGATTGCCTCCCACAATCTCCCAGGCGGGTCCACAGATTCGGCCATCCCTGACGGGACGCATGGGTCTCGAACCGCGGCCGGGCCCTGGCCGCGTGCATCCACCTCACCCCACAATCGGAACGACGATGAGACGCGCACTCCTCCTCCTGGCGCTGGCCGCCCTCGCCGGCGCCTGCGACTCGCTCGAATCGCCCACCCTGGCCGCTCCCGAACAGGCCGCGCCCCCCGGGAAGCCGTCGCGCTGGATCGCGGACGGACGGAGCTGGGGGGCCTCGGGGTTCTACTGGGAGCTCTGGTCGTCGCCGCAGACCACGTACACGGGCACCTTCGACGGCGGGCTCTCGCCCGTGGTGGAGGTCTGCCGCGTCAACGCCGACGACGAGTGCGGGACCCTGGTGGCCTGGTTCAGCAGGACCGGCGGCTCGACCACCCGGCGCGTGACGGTGAACGCGACGGAGCAGCGGTACGAGACGGAGTGGGCGACGCCGTCGTCGGCGGCCGGGCAGGTGTACCGCGTCAGCGTGCGGGTGGGAACGCGCAGCCTGGGCCACGCCGACGTGCAGATGGTGACCAGCTTGGGGCAGTTCTGGACCGTGGACTACGGCCTGTACGTCCCCTGGGTGTCCGGGGCCACCCTGCCGATCGCCTTCCGCATCGAGACGGGGATCCCCGGCTCCATCACCCTCTCGTCCAGCAGCCTCAACGTGGGCGTGGGCGACGCCGTGACTCTGACCGCCACCGTGCGCGACCTGCGCGGGAACGCGATGCCGTCCATCGCCGCCGAGTGGTGGGTGGGGAACACCTCGGCGGCGGCGGGGCCGGTGGTGAGCGTGGACAGCGGGTGGGTGATCGGCGCCAACGCGGGGACGGGGCGGGTGATGGCGTGGCTGGACAACATCGAGGCGGAGATCCCGGTGACCGTGACGGACACGCGCCGCGCCTGGACCGCGGCCGCCACGCCCGACGCGCAGGGGATCGACGCGCTCTGGGGGAGCGGATCGACGCCCACCTTCGCCGCGGGGCACGCGGGGATGCTGCGGCACAACGGCGCCTCCTGGCAGTACGTGGACGCGGTGCGCTGGCGGGGGATGAACGACGTGCTCGGCTTCAGCGCGACGAACGTGTGGGCCGCGGGCGACGACGGGACCCTCCTGCGCTTCGACGGCACGACGTGGACGGCGCTCCGCTACAACGGGACCTCGGTGCAGCCGCTGGCGCTGAACGACTGGTCCGTGCCCGCGCGGCGCGTCAACCTGCGGGGGATGTGGGCGGCGTCGGCCACCAGCATGCTGGTGGTGGGCGACAGCGGCACCCTCCTTCGCTACAACGGGACGGCGTGGACGGCGGTCCCCACGGGGGTGACGGCCGACCTCACGGGGGTGTGGGGGGCGAACGCGACCACCGTCTTCATCACCACGGCGGACGGGCGGGTGCTGCGCTACAACGGCTCCACGGTGACGGTGGCGTCGGGGCTGCAGGCGCCGGGCGCGCTGACGGCGGTGTGGGGGACGTCCGCCACCAACGTCTACGCGGTGGGGGAGCGGGGCGCGCTCTACCGCTTCAACGGCACGTCCTGGGCGCGCACGCGCATCCCCACGCGCAACGCGCTGTACGACGTGTGGGGATCGTCCACGACCAACGTCTTCGCCGCGGGCGAGGGGGGCGTGGTCTACCGCTGGGACGGGACCAAGTGGCTCCCCGAGAAGAGCGTGGGCACCGCGCAGATCCTCGGCCTCTGGGGAAGCGGCTCGACCAGCGTCCACGGAGCCGGCGGCGGCGGCCTCATCATCCAGCGCTGACCGATCGGGATCGGCCGAGCACAGTCGACGGATCCACATCGCGCGGCGGGGACGGACTTCGGTCCGTCCCCGCCGTTCTTGTGCAACGCATCGTCCGTTGATCTCGCCCACAATCCGTGTCCCATCCGAGATCTGGCTGATCAGTTTCCGTTGAGCAGTCATTCCAGGGCCGGTATCGCCGAACCTGCAAGCACGACACCGCCGGCAGGCCCGTGGAATCTACCATTCGAGCAGCGAGGCCTGGGCGCGGCAGCGGCGACACCGCCCGGCCCGCAACGGGCCTCGGCTCGAGCGGATGCGGGATCCTGCTCACCCAAGCCCTGCTAACTGCGTCATCGGGGGGATGTGGAGCGGAGGCCGGCTCATCACCATCTCTTCCTGATGACGCCGTTTACGATGCATGGAGATGCGCCCTTGCTTCGGGCGACGAAGATCGGACACGGATCTGAGGAGTTGGAAGCCGAAGGTGCCTCTCCGAAAAAATTCCGATGACTCATCTCCGCCGAGGGTTCCACGGCGGGAAAGCGGGCTCCTTCTCTCCTGATCCGTCTCTTTCGAGATCGGTGGATACGACGAAGCGGCGGGGACGGACCGAAGTCCATCCCCGCCGCTTCCATCGTCGTGCGATCCCGATCTCTCTACTTATTTGCCGCCGGCGGGCTCGGCGGTGAGGGATCGCAGGAGGTCCATGAAGAGGTCCTCGGCGTCGGCGCCGTCATCGGCGGCGGCGGGCTCGGCGGACTCCAGGGCGCGGCGGCGGGTGACGGAGTCCAGCACCGTCTCCGCCTCCAGCAGCACGCGGGCCTCCTCGCGCCGCGTGGCGACGTCGCGGGCCGTGCTGGCCGCGCGCTCGGCGCGGGCCCAGTCCTTCAGCGACGCCGCGCCGCGCGCCAGCTCCAGCGCCGCCTGCGCGCCGTTGGGGCGCTTGTCCCACTCGCCCGAGGCGCTCCACACCTCGCTCCACGCCTCGTCGAACACCTCGCGGTTCCCCGCCCCGCCCGCCGCGCGGCCGATGTCGGCCAGCGTCATCAGGCGCTCGCCGTTGTTGGCCATGTGCGGGAGGATGGCCTGGAAGACGGCCATGCTCTGCGGGAAGCGCCCGCGCTGCATCCAGAAGTACGCCAGGTCGTGCGCCAGCCGCGGAAGGCGCGGATGGTGGTTGCCGTAGGCGCGGAAGGCGCCGCGGGCGAACTCCTGCGCCTCCGCCACCGGAGCGCCGGTGTCGACGGCGATCACGAACAGGTCGTGCAGCGCGCGGGCCACGATGTCTCGCAGGCCGTGGCGCCGCGCGGCGCGCAGGCCGCGGATGTGGAAGCGGCGGGCGGCGGGGTAGTTGCCGCGCTGGATGTACAGGTTGCCCAGCCCCAGG
>Ga0247770_1001173_pt1 | contig 22111 bp, 15 predicted proteins | sample UWRJL136409B6_FD_179943 | JGI IMG/M metagenome (GOLD analysis project Ga0247770, IMG submission 179943) | Plant litter microbial communities from Arlington Agricultural Research Station in Wisconsin, United States - UWRJ-L136-409B-6 | ecosystem: Environmental > Terrestrial > Plant litter >... | reverse complement strand
CAGCGCCTAATCTTTATATTTTATAGTTAATTTTTATAAAAATTATTAACTTTTTTACATACTAAGTTCGGTAGAGCCTTTTTTCTTTTATTTTACCGAGAACGATCGCACTTTCGCAAGAGGTCTAATATCTGGGTTCATCGTGGCACGGGCGTCCCGCCTGTGCTTCCGAAGGGGTTAAAATTCCCAAACAAAATTAGCTATGATTAAAACAAATGTAAAGAATTATTGCAAACAACTGTGAAACTCACCCGAATCGACCTCAACTCTTGGATCTTCCACATCTGTGGCCAAACCATCCTCCTCGATCCCTGGCTGGTCGATCCCCTCGTATTTTACGGTCAACCCTGGCTGTTCACCGCCTACCACAACACCCCCGTCGCCTTCACTCCCAGCACCTTACCGCCGATCGACCTCATCCTGATTTCCCAAGGATTAGACGACCACTGTCACAGACCAACACTCGAACAGCTCGATCGCACAATTCCCGTGATCGCCTCACCCACCGCCGCCAAAGTCCTCAGAAGTTTAGGCTACACCAATATCACATCTTTAGCAAATTGGCAAGAGTTAAATTTTAAAGAAAAGTTACAAATTACTGCCGTACCCGGAGCCGAAATCCAGCCCGGACAAGAAGAAAACGGCTACTTACTCAAAGATTTAAGCAGCGGCGAGACACTTTATTACGAACCCCACCTGCCACCATTAGAAAAAGTCAAACAGAAAATAGACACAGTAGACGTAGCCATCGCCCCAGTCATCGGTCAAATCTTCCCCTTCCTCGGACAAGTCATCATGGGCCCAAAACAAGCCCTCAGCCTCGCCCAAACACTGAAACCTCGGTTTTTCCTGCCTACAGCCGCGGGAGACATCCGAGCCACAGGCATTTTACCAATGTTAGTGCGATCGGTCGGCAGCATCCCCGAATTTCGCGATTTACTAGCAAAATCGGGAATATCCACCCAACTCCTCGAACCCGAACCAGGTCAAACCCTAGAAATTTTAGATTTTAGATTTTAGATTTTAGATTTAATCCGCCATCCAAAATCCAAAATCCACAATTATCTCGGCGGACGACGGTTGCGCAGAAACTCCGGAATATCCAATCCCAAATCCTGCGGTTTCGTTTTCGGATCAGGCGTCTGTTGAGCAGGAGTCACCGGCACAGTTGCAGCCCGCCAAGGAGCATTAACATTTTGCGTCCGCCCCGGAGCCGGAGGCGACGCAACTTCTCCCGAAAAACCAGTAGCGATCACAGTAATCTTAATTTCCCCCTGAAGCCGCTCGTCAATCACCGCTCCAAAAATAATATTGGCATTCGGATCGACAACCTCGTAAATCGTCTCAGCCGCCGCATTCACCTCGTGCAGCGTCATGTCAGTACCGCCAGTAATGTTAAACACCACACCTCTAGCGCCCTCAATAGACGAAGCTTCCAGCAGAGGCGAAGAAATAGCCTGCATCGCAGCCTCCCTAGCCCGCGACTTGCCAGAACCCACGCCTATGCCCATCAAAGCCGAGCCCGCATCCGCCATTACTGCCCGCACGTCAGCAAAGTCAACATTCACTAAACCAGGAATAGTAATAATGTCAGAAATACCCTGAACCCCTTGGCGCAGGATATCGTCAGCAACTCGAAAAGCCTCTTGCACCGGCATTTGTTCCGAAATCACAGACAGCAGCTTGTCGTTAGGAATCACGATCAGCGTATCCACCCGGGTTTGCAAAGCCGCGATCCCTTCCTCAGCTTGGCTGGTGCGCCGCCGTCCCTCAAACGTAAAAGGCCGCGTCACTATGCCCACAGTCAAAGCGCCCATTTCCTTAGCCACCTCAGCCACGATCGGAGCCGCACCCGTGCCCGTACCGCCGCCCATGCCGGCCGTGATAAACACCAAATCCGCGTGATTCAAAGCATTAGCAACCTCGTCGCGAGATTCCTCCGCAGCCTTTTGACCGATCGCCGGATTGCCCCCCGCGCCCAAACCGCGCGTCAACTTCTGTCCGACTTGCAAGCGTTTCGGAGCATTTGAGAGAACCAGAGCTTGGGAATCTGTATTCACGCACCAAAACTCGACACCAGAAACCTCGCTAGCAATCATCCGGTTAACGGCGTTGCCCCCACCGCCGCCGACGCCAATTACTTTGATTTTGGCGGCACTGCTGGGCATTATGTCTTTGGGATTGACCATAGGATCGATATCAATACTATCTACATTTACATAACCAGACTTGCGTCTAAAGGGATTGGCGGAATCTGCAGCCACCGGAAAATTTTTTACTTCTTCCGAAGTGGGACTGTTTTGCTCAGACCCCTGTCTATTATTAAGCTTCATGAGAGTCGGGGATAGTAGATTACAGCTTGTTAACTAAACGCCAATTCACAATCAACTATAGGCTAAGTTGCGCGAAAAACTAACACTGCTCGAGGCTCAATGTTAGCACTCTCGGATTTTGCCGGCCGAGCTTGCCCATACCTGGCTTGACCCCGCCCAAAAACGGATATACGCCCCCGACTGTGTCGTGGAGTGATCCCAATTTTAGACTCTTGTTCAAGCTCCCAGATTCATCTATGGAGTAAATCTCAAATCGTCTAGTCCTTCGACGCCTCGCGATCACGCCCCCGTCTCACCCAACGTCTCACGCCCCCGTCTCACATCTAAATATCGACTGACCCCATCAAGGCACTTGTACTTGACACTCACCGCCCTAAAAGTGCGGTGATTCTTCGCTCAACGACCCCGCTTGCTGAAATAGGCTTGCACCTAAAACAGTAGAGGCTAGATCTCCCGAAGCGTTCGGGTTTAAAACCCAAGTTCCCATATGCCCTATGGTACTCAAAGCTAGCTCCAGAATATTAATAGCGGCATTCCAGTCTCTGTCTAACACGAATCCACACTCACAAATGTGGGTTCTTGTAGACAGAGACTTTTTGATTAGAGTGCCACAATTAGAGCATTGCTGGGAAGTATATGCCGGATTGACTGCAACAGTTATCCGACCATACTTAAGGCCAAAATGCTCTAACCATTTTCTGAATTGAAACCAACCTGCATCATTAATAGACTTGGCGAGACAATGGTTTTTTACTAAGTTCTTAATCCTCAAATCTTCATAAGCGACCAAATCGTTAGATTGGATTACGCAACGCGCCACTCTCTTGGCGTGTTCTTCACGTTGCCTACTTATTTTGAGGTGTACTCGCCCTAACTTATTAATAGCCTTCTTGCGGTTAGCAGAGCCTTTCTTTTTACGAGAAACACGGCGCCCGTGAAACTTCAACCGTTTCTCTCCAGCCCGATAAAACTTTGGGTTAGGTTCCGTGTGTCCATTGCTATCGGTGTAGAACTCTTTGATTCCTACATCTATTCCTATAGTTTTCCCTGTTGGCTTCAAGGCTCCCTTGTTCTCAGCATCAACCAAGAATTGAACATAGTAGCCATCGGCACGACACACCAACCTAACCCGTTTGATCTGGTGTAGTTGATAGAAGTTTAAGTCCCACGTTCCTTTGAGCTTGAGCTTGCCAATCCCTTTCTTATCGGTGAAAGCGATTTGTTTCCTAGTTTCGGAAAGTTTCCATCCTGAAGTTTTGTACTCCACTGAGCGGCAATTCTTCTTAAATTTTGGATAGCCTTTCTTCCCTGGAATAGATTTTTTGCAGTTGTCGTAGAACCGAGCTATAGAACTATAGGCTCTTTCAACAGATGCTTGGCAAGCACTTGAGTTTAAGGCTTTAGCAAAAGGAAATTCTTCTCTCAACGTCTTGCTAAGACGATACAGCTCTTTCTGTCCCACGCCTTGGTTATCCATCCAATAGCGGATACACTTATTGCGGACAAATTGAGCCGTCAATATCGCCTCATCAATAGCGGCATATTGAGTTGTTTTTCCCTTAGCCTTGAACTCTAGGACTATCATTTGCGTGGAAAAAGTCTACGCAAATATCCTATCACAAAAAAGTGCCCCTAGAAGGGGGAGGCTTTAAACCTATTATTTTGGTAAAAATTCTGCCAGCCGATCGATACCTTCTAGCTTCTGTGGACAGAGGATCAATTCTGGGCGCGAGTTGGTGCGGGAGTTGAACTCTCCAAACTGCCGGGGAACTCTGGCAAGTGGACGATCGGGGAAGCAGGATTTTTCAAGTCAATGTAGGCTATGAGGCTTGAATCTAGCTGTTTTGGCAATTGTCGCATTCGGTCTAAAACCTTAAGTTGCTCCGCAGTCCTGGAACTGTACGGCCCTAAGTGTACGGTACCGATCTCTGTTTTCAAGATCAAGTTGTTCGGGTCTTGCCAATCAATCTCAAACACTTTCACCGTCAAGCCGCTGAGTCCTTGGTAAAACTTCGGCCAAGAGGCGCGATACAGTTCCAAAGGCCCGATGACTTTTAAACTTGGCAAAGAACGCACAGGCCCAGGTCCCTGAATGCTGCCGGGCCCGATCGAACTATTCTGCGAGCGCACAGTAGCAGTATAGCTCTCCGACGGCATCCAACCTCCGCGAGCGTCCAGCCACCCCACTTTTTCCTTATCGCTGTTGGATCTCAACACCGCCGTCGGCTGCGCCACCGCCACGGGCAGCCGTTCTGCCACTTCTATAGTCAAACTCGGGGGAAACAAGTTGCGAGTCACCTTAGCTTTGGCGATCGGCCCCGTTGACTCCAGTTTTTCTGCCAGCGCCTGCGGTTGAATCCCCCACAGCGACTGCGGGTAAGACAGCGGCACCAAAGACCGCACCGCCTTGTCCGACAGCCACTGATTGCCCTCCACCTTCACTTGTTCCGATCGGGCAATCAACCAAGCCGGCTGAGCAATCCACCACAGCAAACCCCCGGCGATTGCGCTCGCTGCCAGCATTTGCCACACAAAAGCCGCCAATCGAGCGCGACGGAGCTGCCGCAACTTTTGGCGCCTGCGCCCTAACTCTGTTTGAGAAACCGCTCCAAAACTAGCCATCTACCTCTTGACAATATAGTAATTAAGGATTATCACAAATTCAAAACTGTTTAAACTCTCTCTCAAGCAGCCCCATTCTCCCCTACCATTTAACCAGATCCCCGCAAATTTACCCAGACTCCTGCCAAGTTCAGTAAAATCACTGCTCCAGCTAGGTAATTAAAAATTATTAATTAAAAATTCACAATTCCAGCGCCGTCCAAGCCGCTTAGCAGATAAAGGTTACTTGGGTATTTAGGGCCTTACCCCACAGGGCAAAAGGTTACAAATCCAACTAAACTCAAGCAAAGAAAGTTTAGACTTTCGATTAGCTTGTTTAACTTTTATTCGGCTTCAATTGTGATCCCACTCGAATTAGACAGATTCTATAAAGCTTGCAACCCGAGCAAAACCCTTGTTGCCGGAGACCCAGGAGATTATCAATACTACATTGATTTTGGTTCCGTGCGTGGCGGCAAAATCATTGAATCTTTACAGCGAACCATTACCCGCATCTCCCCCAACGAGCCAACCTGTCAGCTATTTACAGGACATATCGGGTGTGGCAAATCTACGGAATTGTTTCGACTCAAAGCTGAGCTAGAGCAAGAGGGTTTTTGCGTCGTTTACTTCGAGTCTTCCCAGGACTTAGACATGGGTGATGTAGACATCAGCGATATTTTGCTGAGCATTGCGCGCCAAGTCAGCGAAACTATGGAATCAGCTAAAATCAAACTCAGACCGAGTTATTTTACAAATCTGTTTGCAGAAGTGGCAGAATTTTTGCAGACTCCCATAGATTTGTCAGCGGAAGCCGAGTTATCTGTAGGCATTGCTAGAGTTACTGCTAAAACTAAAGACTCTCCCAAACTGCGATCGCAACTCAGGCAATATCTCGAACCCCGCACCAACAGCATCTTGCAGTCCATCAACGAAGAACTCCTCAACAGAGCTAACGCCGAACTCAAGCAGCAAGGGAAAAAAGGACTCGCAGTCATCGTTGACAACCTCGACCGCCTCGACGCCTCCCTCAAACCCAGCGGACGCACCCAGCCAGAATATCTGTTTTTAGACCGGGGCGAACAGTTGAAAAAACTCAATTGCCATGTCGTCTACACGATTCCCCTGACTTTGATTTTTTCCAACGACTTCGGCCGCCTCGCCAGTCGATTTGGAGTCAAGCCGAAGGTGATGCCGATGGTACCGGTGCAAATGCGATCGGGCGACGACCACAAGGAAGGAATGGCACTGCTGCGGCAGCTAGTATTAGCTAGAGCTTTCCCCGCAGTTGCTCCCGATCAACGCATCGATTTGATTTCCCAGGTCTTTGACTCTCCCGAAACTTTAGACCGACTTTGCCGGATTAGCGGCGGTCACGTTCGCAATCTACTGATGCTTTTGTATAGCTGTTTGCAGCACGAAGACCCTCCCTTCTCTCGCGAATGCCTCGAAAGCGTCATTCAAGAATATCGCGATGACCTTTTGGGAGCCATCAATGACATGGAATGGGAATTGCTGTTTCAAGTCGTCAACCGACAAAGTGTAACCGGCGAGGAAGAGTCTCAAATCTTGTTGCGAAGTATGTTTGTCTTTGAATACCGCGATCAAGAAGGTCGCTGGTTTGGCATCAATCCAGCCCTAGCAGAAACCAGAAAATATAAGGAGTGGCGGCAGGGCATTGAGCCAACATAGTTGGGATTTTTGAGATTATTCGCGACTCTCGATCGCAGCAACGCCATTCGTTACTTAGAAACTCTTTAACTTAAAATTCACCGCTCACAACTGGGAACTCCTACAATCCAATACAGCCCTCGGTCAGCGGTTTTTGCCGCTGGCTGATTTCTGTTGAATGCGGGCTATCGGCAGCGGATGTTATTGTCGCGTAAAACTTTGCCGCCACCAAGGACTTTCCCCACTCTCAACTCTCATATCTGCAATGCCAGACCCCCTATGTCTGTTTTTACCTGTTGCTCTTAATTTCAAATAATCCCATCCCGGAGGACAATTTTTTTGGCTGTTGTGCTAAATGCGCGCTACAGATATATCGGAGTTGTTTACTAATAGCTAGTCGTCGGTATTATCATAAATTTAGCGGTTGGCTATTTAGGGCCTGTAGTAATTTATCTGTAGCTGACTAAAAATTTTATTAGGCGGGCTTAAATTTTCTTGTGATGTCTCGCACTCTCTGAGATTGAGAGGTATGATATCTTTACATTGGAGCTAATAACTATGTAAGTATTAATACCAGAAGTAAGGAAAACTACGTATTTCTAAAGATACAAAGCCTCCGACTCCAGACGCGTATCTCTGTAGAAATACGCTTTCTGTCACGATTGGCGAGGGTTAGGTAATTGATTTATGCAAAAGAGGTGCACGCATGACAGATCTAATTAAGGTACAAGAAACTGCCAACTACAACGAGCGATCGCTCAAAACTCTGGTAAGATCCATCGCCATGTCTCAACACCAATTCTCGCTAATTTTGGTGCGCTGCAACTACGAGCAGTTGCGGCAGCAAATAGCGCAGCGGCTGCGAGAAGCGTCCCCAGTTCCAATTCAAGATATCGTCCTGCCAGCTTCAGTCAAAACCCTCTACACTACCCTGCTCTCAAGCACTTTCCAGGAGGGGTATTCGCCTGTCGGTTCGGCCTCGGCTTTGATGGTATTCGGTTTAGAAACAGTAGTAGCGATCGACGAACTGATGGCCTCTACCAATCAAGTGCGAGACGAATTCCGCAAAAATTTTTCCTGCCCGGTGATTTTGTGGGTAACAGATGAGATCGTGACCAAAATGATTCGTCTGGCCCCGGATTTCAAAAGTTGGGCCGCCGCCACAATTAAATTTGAAATGGCCGTTGACGAATTAATTAATTTCCTCGCTGGGCAAGCCGATACTATATTTAAAGTAGGCGAACTCAATCAAGAACTCGGCAGCAGCACCGTCGGCGCCCTCGCTAGTTTTGAAACCTGCCTTCCAAGGTGCGAAAAACGCGCCCTGGATCGCGAAATCAGCCCCGGAGAACGCTTTCTGACCTTTGACTCTCAACCCCAAAACGGACGGCCATCAGATGTCCACTCCTATTCGCCCTTGAGTCCGGGCAATACCCTCGATTTGGCGATCGGCTCTTTGCCACGCCGAGAACTAGAATTAGCTTTAAGAGATTTACAAAATCGCGGTCAAGAATTAGAACCCGCCCTCAAAGCCAGCCTGCAATTCGTTCTCGGTCGAGATTACTACGTCAGCGACCAAACCGAAACTGCCTTAATTCACTACAAAGAAAGTTTAGCATTTTGGCAGCAGCAAACTGGCAACTTGGAACTGGCAAACTTGGAACTTTGCGAAAACCCACAAACCTTCTCTTCCTTGTCGAATCCTGTCCCCAATATTTTATTTTTAGAGAGAGAAGGCATAGTGCTGTTTCACATCGCCCTGTGTCACCGTTTGCAAGCAGCCAGAAATCCGGTAGCCAACCGCCAGCACTGGGAACAAGCTTGGATTAGCCTCGAACAATCTAGAAACGCTTTCTCCCTTGCCTCACGCCTCGAATTGGTAGCTGAGGTGACAGCACACCTCGGAGAAGTGCTGCAGCGCCTGAAAGCTTGGGGAGAGTTGCAAGCATTAGCTGAAAATTCTTTGCAGTTGCACTTCACTTACGGTACTCCTAGCCAACTAGCTCAAGATTACGGCTTTTTGGCTGAAGTTGCCCTGCAAGAGTCGAGGTGGAGTCAAGCCCGCCAGCTAGCCGAGTTGGCTTTGGCGATTTTGGATCAAACGCCTAATGATTTGAGATTGCTGATTGAAGATTTGAGATTGGGGTTTGAGGGAAATTATCCAGAATTTGTCGGCACTAACGAGTCAAGTAACGAACTCAAATCTAAAATCCAACATCCCAAATCCGACAGGAGTTCGTATCTTTTACTTTTAGCCCGAAGTTTGCGGCAGCTAGGCCAGTGGGAAGCGGCGGTTCATTCTTTGGAGTTGGCTCAATCTCAAAGCGAGCCGAAGTATGACCCCCGACTTTACATCGATATTTTGACGGAACTGCAAGCGGTTTATTTCGAGCAGGGAGAGTATCTTAAAGCGTTTCGGATTAAAAAAACCCAGCGGTCGATCGAATATCAATACGGATTTAGAGCTTTTATCGGAGCCAGCCAATTGCAGCAGCAGCGACAAGCCGTCAATCCTTCGGGTCCCTCAGCTCAAAATCAAGCGGCGATCGCAGCGTCCATGACAGCTTACTCGCGCCAAACAGATATCAATAGCTTGCTAGAAAGAATTAGCAGGGACGACCATAAATTGACTATTATTCACGGGCCCAGCGGCGTCGGGAAAAGTTCTCTAGTCAATGCCGGCTTAGTACCAGCTTTGAAAAATATTACTCCGGGCGCCCGCGATACATTGCCCGTAGTAGTGAAAGTTTATACCGACTGGCTGGTCGAGTTAGAAAATGCTTTGAATGGCGCACTGTACGAAAAACAAGCCGAAGAGGAAAGTAAATTAATCTCCAATGGAGTACAGGAAATCCACAAAAGAAGTGGCTCGGTTATTCCTGCTCGTAGCTCGGAAATCTCTTCTTTTATTCTAGAGCAGTTGCGCGAAAATGCCAGAAATAATTTGTTGACTGTGCTGATTTTCGATCAATTTGAAGAGTTTTTCTTTGTTTCTACCTCAGTGGCACAAAGACAACTTTTTTATAATTTTTTGCGCTTGTTTTTGAATGTGCCTTATGTTAAGGTAATTCTGTGTTTGCGTGAAGATTATTTACACTACTTACTAGATTGCGATCGCTTCCCAAATCTTGACGCTATTAACAATAATATTCTCGACAAAAGCATCCGCTACCAACTGCGCAGTTTTTCTATCAAAGACGCGCGGGCTGTCATCGGACACTTAACGGAACGGGCGGAATTTTATTTAGAGCCGGCACTGATCGATGCCTTCGTGGAAGATTTAGCAGACGAACTGCAAGAAGTGCGACCTATCGAATTGCAGGTAGTGGGAGCGCAACTGCAAGAAGAAGGTATTACCAGTCTCGCACAATACCAGCAATTGGGGGACAATCCCAAAGCGGAATTAGTGAAGCGATCGCTCGAAAGAGTCATCTCTGACTGCGGATCCGTTAACGAAGACGCAGCTTGGAAAATCTTGTTTTCCCTGACAGATGAAAGAGGCGTTCGGCTGATAAAAACCAAACACGAACTCTCATTAGTTACAGGCCAGCAGCCAGCCGATGCCCGCGAAACCGAGTTATCGGCGATCGGCAGAAACCGAATTTCCCTACAGCGACAGTTCGCAAAAGACCCAGAAACCCGACAAAAGAAAACCGACAACCTCGACTTAATTTTAGATATTTTAGTCGGTCACGGTTTGCTATTTCTGCTGCGGGAAGCCCCAGAAGACCGCTATCAATTGGTACACGACTATTTAGTGCGGCCGATCCGCCAAAGATTCGGCTTAGAAGCCAGACTGCACAAAGCAGAAGCGGACAAAAAGATGAGTCAAGCACAGCTCTACCGAGCCAATACTTTTCTCAAACAACTGCTGGGATTAGCAGTGATCGGCGTACTGCTGCTAACGGGTTCCACTATCGCCGCCGTAAACTTTTGGTGGCGGGCTGTGGGTCAAAAACAGCTAGCTGTCGCTCAAACTCAGCGAGCTGAAATCAGTACCCTCACAGCAGCTTCTGAAGCACTTTATTTCTCAAACAACAAATTTGACGCTATGATGGAAAGTTTGAGAGCTGGTAAAAAGTGGAGACAGCTCGAACACTCCCAACAAATGGATACTCTCAAAGACACGGAAATTCTGATTTCTGCCGCCCTCCAGCAGGCCGTTTATGGAGTCAAAGAACGGAACCGGTTAGAGGGACACGGTGATGTAGTTTGGGGTCTTAGTTTCAGTCCAGACGGCGAAACAATAGCTTCTTCCAGTGTAGATAAAACCGTCAAAATTTGGCAAAGAGACGGCAGTTTGCTGGCAACTTTCAAAGGCCACACTAACAGCGTTTCCTGTGTGGCGTTCAGTCCTGACAACAAAACCATAGCCTCGGCAAGTTTAGATAAAACTGTCAAAATTTGGCAAAGAGACGGCAGTTTGCTGGCAACTTTCAAAGGGCATACTAATAGCGTTACCAGCGTTGCTTTTAGCCCTGACGGTCAAACGATCGCCAGTGCATCTACGGACAAAACTATCAAACTTTGGAAAAGCGACGGCACGCTGCTGCGAACGATCGAACAATTTGCTGCCGTAAATTGGCTCAGCTTCAGCCGCGATGGCAAAATAATCGCTGTGGCGAGCGATGACGGTAGTGTGAAACTGTGGAGTTCGGACGGTAAGTTAATCGCTAATTTGTGGCACAGCGAAAACAGACAACCCTCGAAAATTTACACCGTCAGTTTCTCAAACGACGGTGAAACGATCGCCAGTGGGGGTGAAGACACAACGGTGAAAATCTGGAGCATCGCTGCACTAAAACACCCAGCAACACAAAATTCAACACAGGCGCGGGACGGCGAACTGCTAGCAACTTTGCGGGGACACAGCAAGTGGGTATTTGGTGTCAGTTTCTCAAACGACGGTCAAACACTTGCTTCTGGAAGTGCTGACGGGACTGTCAAACTCTGGAGTCTTGCTGGTGTTGGCGACAAACGCCCAACCGATGCTAGCAACATTAAACCGGAGAGTCGCTTGCTGAGAACTTTTGAGGGACACGCCGATCGAGTTACTCAGGTGAGTTTTAGCCCGGAAGGCAAAACTTTGGCTTCGGCAAGTTTTGACAAAACTATCAGGCTGTGGCGGCTCGATGACGTGCCACTCAAAACCCTCGACGGACACCAAAACCGGGTGCAAAGCGTTACTTTCAGCCCCGACGGCCAAAGGCTCGCTTCTGCTTCTACGGACAAAACTATCAAAATCTGGAGCCGCACGGGAGTTTTGCTCGAAACCTTGGAAGGACACACTCAGAGAGTCGCCAGCGTCAGTTTCAGCCCCGATGGCGAGCTAATTGCTTCTGGGAGTTATGACAAAACGGTGAAAGTCTGGAGTTTGAAAGAAGATGGCATGAATAATATTCTGCCTTGTCCTTCAGCTCCCCTGTTCCCGTGTTCGCCTTCTGTGCTGTTGACTCTCGACGGCCACGCCGACAGCGTGATGAGCGTGAGTTTTAGCCCTGACAGCGAGATTCTCGCTTCGGCGAGCAAGGACAAGACTGTTAAACTCTGGACGAGAAATGGCAGGTTGATTAAGACTTTGACGGGACACCAAGGCTGGGTGACTGGGGTGACTTTCAGTCCCGACGGCTCAATGCTGGCTTCTACAAGCGATGACGGTACTGTAAAACTCTGGAATCGGGACGGTCGTTTGCTGAAAACTTTTGAAGGGGCTCACAACAGTTTTGTGTTGGGGGTTGCTTTTAGCCCTGACGGCAAAATGCTGGCTTCGGCGGGTTACGACAATTCGGTGAAATTGTGGAAGGTGGACGGGACCTTGGTGGCGACGCTGCTGAAGGGTTCTAGCGACAGCGTGACTAGCGTTGCTTTTAGCCCGGATGGTTTGTTGGTTGCTTCGGGCAGTTACGATCATAAGGTGAAACTGTGGAGCCGCAGCGGGACTTTGCTAAAAACTTTGACGGGTCACAACGATAGCGTGATGAGCGTGAGTTTTAGCCCGGATGGGAAGGTTCTGGCTTCTGCTGGCCGGGATAATCGGGTGATTTTGTGGAATTTGGATCTTGACGATTTGCTGGTGAGGGGCTGCGACTGGGTGGGCGATTATCTGAGAACTAATCCTAATGTGAGCGATCGCGATCGCCGTCTCTGTGACGGGGTTGCGGCAAAACCTTAGTTTTAGTCCTTTGACGGTTGACTGTTGACTGTTGACTAATGACTGTTGACTGTTGACTAATGACTAATGACTGTTGACTAATGACTGATGACGGTTGACTGTTGACTGTTGACTGTTGACTAATGACGGTTGACTGTTGACGGTTGACTGTTGACGGTTGACTGTTGGCTGTTGACTGTTGACGGTTGACTGATGACTAATGACTAATGACTGATGACTGTTCAAAACTTTCCTTGCCCGAACTCTTCCCCTTGCTCTCCCCTTCCTGTAAAGTAAATAATTGTAAAGAAATATGAGTTTTCTCTGATCCTTTGGTTAAGACCGCCAGCTAGCATTCACAATTAAGACCCGGATTACAAGTTCCTATGTCACAGCTTTTCCCGCGAAAATTTCTAGCCTTTGCTGCCGCATTTTTTCTGGCTTTGTCGGTGTGGACGATCGCACCGGAGGCTCACGCTTTCAACAATCCCGATTTGTTGCCGTCAACTCAGACGCCGATCATTGATTTAGCTAAAGCCCTCACGGATATTGAAGAAGAGGGTTTGGCAAAAAATTTAAACGCCTTTGAAGCCGAAACCGGCTGGAAACTGCGAGTGCTGACTCAGTACGATCGCACGCCTGGTTTGGCTGTCAAAAGCTATTGGGGGCTAGATGACAAGAGTGTGTTATTAGTTGCTGACCCCCGAGGGGGCAATTTGCTCAATTTTAATGTGGGCGACTCGCTGTATCCGCTGCTGCCGCGAACTTTTTGGGTGGAACTGCAAACCCGCTACGGTAATCAATTTTTTGTGCGGGACAATGGCGAAGATCGAGCGATTATTGAATCCTTGGAGTCGATAGAAGGCTGTTTGCGTCAGGGCGGCTGTCGCGTGGTTCCGGGTTTGCCGAGGGAACAGTGGGTTCTGACGTTAATTACGTCGGTGGTTGGTGGCGTTATCTGTGGGTTTGCGGCTCAGCCTCGGAAACCGGGACAGGTGGTGGCTTGGCAGTGGGCACTGATTTTTTCGCCGCTGTGGGGCATTCTGTTTTTCGCTTTCGGACTTGGGCCGGTGGTGACTCGGACTTCTGACTGGTTACCTGTGGTTCGGAATGTGGCCGGTTTTGCGATCGGAGCTTTGGTGGCATTCCTGACTCCGGTGCTGGGTAAATCTTCTTCGTCGTCGGAAACTTAGCAGTGCGATCGTCCCTGGGTGAGCGCTCGACCCTGACGGGGGGCGCTGGCTGCCGAGAGACCTGTGCGATCGTCTCGTTTTCAGGTTCAGTTTTGGACGCGCTGCGACTCTTAAAAACCGGGTTTTTCACCTTGGAGGCTGGCTGTAACGAAGTTTTGCTGTGAAAAAACCAAGCTGATGGGCCCCGCGCGCAAGTCCAAACAAACCAGGTTTTTCACCTTTTGTGCGGGCTGTAACGAAGTATTGCTGTGAAAAAACCAAGCTGATAAGCCCCGCGCGCAAGTCTTGAGATTATTTGTTGGCAGCCCAAATGGTCCAAAAACCTGCTCCTAACAAATAACTAATAACTAATGACTAATGACTAATCACTAAAAGCTGGTAAGCTGATACCTGACAACTCACTGGCGACAGCTATCCAACAAATGGAATGGCACGTAAGCGATGCCCAGAGTCTGGGATTAATTGATAGCGAAATTGGCGACCACGGTTTTTCAGCGGCGGAGTACGAAATAGTCCGCCGTGTGATTTATGCGACTGCTGATTTTGAGTACAAGTCTTTAATTAGTTTTTCCGATCAGGCTTTGCAAGCCGGGGCGGCGGCTTTGGCTGCTCGGACTACGATCGTGGTAGATGTGCCGATGGTGCAGGTGGGCATTACGCCCTTGATCCAAAGTACGTTTGCGAATCCGGTTTACTGTTCGATGGAGGCTTTGACACGCCCCCAAAAGGAAAGGACGCGGGCAGCTTGGGGAATTGAAACTTTGGCAAAACGCTATCCTGAGGGGATTTTTGTGGTGGGCCAGGCTCAAACTGCTTTGTCGGCGATCGTAGATTTGATTGAATCTGAGGAAATTCGACCGGCTTTGGTGATTGGGACTCCTTCTGGGTTTGTGGGGGTTGACGTGGCTAAGTCGCGGCTGCACGATTCCATGATTCCTCACATTCGGATTGAGGGCCGCAAGGGCTCTGCGGTGGTGGCTGTCGCTATTGTTAACGGGCTGGTCGATTTGGCTTGGCAAGCTTACGGCCAAGAGCGAAACAGTTGATCGAGAAGTCAGCAGTCATTAGTCATTAGTTATCAGAGATATGGGTTTAAAACCCCATCCTTTTAGGAAGGCTTTAATTTCTTAAATCCCTTCCTAAAAATCAGGGAATTCCTAGTATTTGTGGTATACTACAATAGTCAAGGTTAAACTCGTAACGCCCTCGTGAAACAGGAACTCAGACACACTTTTAGGCGTTAACCGGGGGACAAAGAGCGGCGAAAACTCGCTATACAGCTAGAGGCTTAATACAGTCTCATAACCAGAAAAATAAACAATTTACTTTTGTTAGGTAGGGTAGGGCATACCCAAACTCTAGGTTAATATCCTAGTACGCTTTTGGAGATAGATCCTAGGCGGGTGACTGCGAATCAGACTTGTTAATTGGTAGGATTTCTACGGTTAAAAGGTTTGATTATTGCCGTAAGGACGCAACACTTAAAGGTCAGCCGCTGAATTAAGAATCCCCATCCTTTAGGTTGGGGAGTGTCAATAGTCGTTCTGGATTATTTTGAGCAGTGTTGCGGTTAATTAACCAACGTTCAAGCGAGCGTTGACTTTCATTGCTACGTCTGCCAGCTAGCAAACCCTCAACCTCAATGTGTTCATCTAAATCAGTCCATTCAATGGCATAACCGTCTCCAAGTAGCTGCCAATTATGTCTTTCCTCTGGGGAACCGTGCCACAAACGGGGATACCAAGCTAAGGGAACACTCAAACTGCGACCATCAGCTAAGTCCACAATCACTTTTTCGTCTGTCACCGTGACTTTAATCACAAGGGGTTCTGTTTCAAGGATCAAAGTAGTCATCCCAAGCCTCCAACAATGTTTGTTCGTATTCCTCTACAAGATGAGCTATTCTGGTCTAATTCATGTTCTTTGAAGCCTCGATTTTTTTCTAGAGATACAGGATTAATCCAAAATTTAGCAAGTTGCCGATCTCGCTTAACATGAATGTGGGCGGGTTTACCTCGATCGGAACTAAAAAAGATGAAACTGTAGGGGCCAACCTGAAGAACCGTAGGCATTACGAGCTATAAGAGTGAATTTTGTCCTAAGTTTAAGTTGCGATCGCTCTTAAATTTGTGGCTACGATCAATATTAATAATCAGCGGGCGATCGCCTTCTAGTTCCTCTACTTTGATTAGTGCGATCGGGTCCTTTTTTCTGTCTACCTTTTTTTATCTGCTGGCTGATCTCGACAAACAAATCTCTGCGTAAATAAGGATAGTCGCTCACCCACACGTCGCGGCTGGGAATATAAATATCTGATACTTTGGTAATCGTGCTCAAATCTTCTTGATTTGACATGATTAACATTAAAGCAGCTTGGCCGGGGACAATACCTTGGTGTTCTTTCCGCAAGGGAGCTCGAAGTGTAGTGGTAAATCCGGTTTTGTCGCCAACTTCTAAGTTGATGCGCGGTTCTAGGTTGTCAACTATTACGAGTTGTCCTTTTTGATTGACTGTTTCTTCTTGACTTGTGACTTCATCTGTGATGTATATATCCAAAACTCGTCCTTGCCAAAAACCGCAGTATTGATATTTGCGACATTCTGCATTCCGCAAACTCGCCCACAAAATCGGTCCCCACAGCCAGTACAAACCAGCTATCAATCCGGTGATTAAAACTAGCGGCCCGACATCGGAACCGGCGAAGTTGTATACTACCACGAGGAAAACTACGATGACGGCAGAGATTAACATTCGCCTCAAAAAATCGGGCGGTTTTCCCCAGATATATTTGTATTGCGCTCCGGTGGCGACGGCGGGAATTAGTTCTTGAAAGGTTTCGCGGGTTAAGGGAAGTAGCATAGGAAGTTCGGCAACAGATTTTGTAACGGATGCAACGGATGTCTGTTCGGCAGCGGATTATAGAAGGGTTTGAACGGATTTAAGGGATTGAGTTTGAAGTCAGAAATCATATCAATTCCGGTTGCACCGGAATTATTGTTGACTCTTGACTGTTGACTGTTGAAGGAGGGGTCGAAAAACTGACGGGGTAGTTGAGTATTAACTGTTGATTCGATTTTTCGCCCGACGATGCTAGCGGAGTTGATATCAGAAGTTAGAAGTCAGAAGTTAGAAGTGAGATTGATTCCACATTAGCAATAACGAATAACGAATGACGAATGACGAATGACTAATGACTAATGACTAATGATTAATGACGAATGACGAATGACGAATGACTAATGACTACAAGATCTTTTCCAACCCGTAAACGAGCGATCGCAGTTCTAGGACTTTGCGTATAGACAGCAAGACTCCGGGCATATAACAAGCTCGATCGCTCGTATCGTGTCGTAAAGTATAAACTTGACCGGCGCCACCAAAAATTACCTCTTGGTGGGCAATTAAACCGGGTAAACGGATGCTGTGAATGCGAATCCCTTCATCGGCCACTGAACCCCGAGCTCCGGCTAATTTTTCCGTTTCCTCAACTTCAGGCAGATTGAAAGTTTTTCCCATTTCTGCTAACATTTGGGCAGTTTGAATAGCCGTACCGCTGGGAGCGTCGGCTTTTTGATTGTGATGCAGCTCGATAATTTCTACGTGTTCAAAATACTGAGATGCGGTGACGGCGGCTTGTTGGAGCAACACCATGCCGATCGAGAAATTGGGTATAATCAAACAGCCAGTGCTGGCTTTATCAGCGAATTCAGCTAAGTTTTCAATTTGCTTGCTGCTCAATCCGGTAGTGCCCACTACTGGGCGAACCCCGTAAGCTATGGCCGATCGCACGTTTTCATAAACAGACGAAGGGTGCGTAAAATCTACCATCACTGCTAACTGCTTTTCCTGAGATGCTAATACCAGCATTCCTTGCAAGTCGTCAGTGATGGGAACTTCTAAGGGGCCGCATCCGGCTAACTCCCCGGCATCGGCGTTCAGGCACTCAGGAGAGCGGTCTACAGCCCCAAATAAGGTCATGTCACTAGCATGGGCGATCACCTTAATTACTTCGCGGCCCATTTTGCCTGCTGCACCGTTAACAATCACCGGAATCGGAAGTTGATTCGCCATAATCTCAAAAATATCCTGAAAGTTCGATCGACTAAATTTTAACGCTTGTGGGAATTTGGGGAAACAAGGAATGAAAGACAGGATTTGTAGGCAAATCTTGAGAAACCCGGTTCCCATCCGAGAAATACTTGGCCAAATCGAGTTATTAGCTTAAAGAAACTCGGTTGCGGCACAAGTTCTGAAAAAATTATATTCAATCTCATATTAAGCCCTATTCTGTAAGAACAGACTTGTGCAAAGCTAATTTGCACCGATATATTTTTGCTGTGACTGCCCAATTCTCTCGAAATCTTCGATATGTAATGTCTGTCGCAACAGGCCTCAACCTGAGTTCTCAAAACCGAGGGGTCTGGATTTTGCCTGCAATGCTTGCGGGCGCGACTATAACACTGCTGAATATGGGTGTTCGGCATTTGGGAGGTCTGCAAAGCTGGGAATTGGGGAGTTTTGACTCGTTAGTGCGCTTGCAGCCCGATTCCGGCCCCGATCCGCGGCTGCTGGTAGTGGCAATTTCTGAGGCCGATATTCAAGCTTTGGGGAGATTTCCGATTCCCGACAAGGTGATCGCTCAAACCTTGACAAAACTGCAAAAGTATCAGCCAAAAGTCATCGCTTTGGACTTGTACCGGGATTTGCCTCAAGCACCAGGGCGCCAAGAATTGCTGACTCAACTGAAAGCAGCGAATGTGGTGGGGATCAACAAATTGAGCGATTCAGATAGTCCGGGAGTGCCTGCGCCTCCGGGGATACCACCCGATCGAGTCGGTTTTAACGACTTGGTGCTCGATGGTGACGGCGTTGTGCGTCGCCAATTGCTTTCAGTCTCCCAAGCAAAGGAGAATACTGCTTACTCGTTTTCTGCGCAAGTGGCTTTGCTGTATTTCAAAGACAGAGTGCAGCCGGAAAATAGCCCTGTTCGTCCCCACCAAATCAACTGGGGAAAGGCAGAATTTGTACCTTTAACTTCTGACAGTGGGGGCTATGCAAATCTCGACGCCAGAGGCTACCAAATTATGCTCCAATACCGTTCTGCCAACGAGGTGGCGCGACAAGTCAGTATCAGGCAGGTATTGAATGGGGAAATTGACCCAAGCTGGGTTAAGGACAAGATTGTGTTGATCGGGACGACGGCACCCAGTACCAGAGATTTGTTTTTGACGCCCTACAGCCCCGCCCAGCAGCAAAGTCCGAAAATGCCGGGGGTGCTGGTGCACGCGCAAATGCTGAGCCAAATATTGAGTGCGGTTGTGGATGGGCGATCGCTGTTTTGGGTGTGGCCGGAATGGGCAGAAATTTTGTGGAACGGTGCTTGGGCGGTGGTTGGCGGGATTGTGGCTTGGCGGATTCAGCACCCTGCGAGGGCGGGATTGGTTGGGGGTGTGGCGTTGATGGGTTTGTTGGGGATTAGTTTTGGGATTTTTACTGGGGGTGGGTGGGTGCCGCTGGTGCCGCCGGCTTTGGGTTTGGTGGTGACTGGTGTGGGTGTCAGCGCTTACAGGAAGCTTTACGATGCTTTTCACGATTCTCTGACGGGTTTGCCCAACCGGGATTTGTTCGTGAATTTCCTGGGGCGGGCGATCGCCAATACTAGGGGCCGCCCCAGCTATCGGTTTGCGGTGCTGTTTCTGGATTTAGACAGGTTTAAGGTGATTAATGATTCTTTGGGTCATTTGGCGGGGGACGAACTGCTGATTTCGGTGGTGCTGCGGTTGAGGGCAAGTATTGGTGGCGCGGATACTTTGGCGCGGGTGGGGGGTGACCATTTTGCGATTTTGGTGAGGAATGTTGATGTTGGCCGTGCGGTGGATTTGGCCGATCGCATTCACCAAGCTTTAATTGTGCCTTTTGAGTTGAAGGGGCAGGAGGTGTTGGTGACGGCCAGCATGGGGATTGCGCTGGGGGGCGAACCGGCTGCTACTGTCAGCGAACAGCCGGAACACTTGCTGCGGGACGCCCACACGGCGATGTACCGCGCGAAGGCTTTGGGAACGGGAAGGTATCAGGTGTTTAATGCTTCGATGCACGCTGTGGCGGTGGAGAGGTTGCAGTTGGAGACAGATTTGCGGCTGGCCCTCAAGCGTCGGGAGTTTGTGCTGCACTACCAGCCGTTTGTATCTTTTGCAAGCGGGAAGATTATTGGGTTTGAGGCTTTGGTACGCTGGCTGCACCCGGTGCGGGGTTTGATTGCGCCGATGAAGTTTATTCCGGTGGCTGAGGAAACGGGGGCAATTGTGCCGCTGGGTGAGTGGGTCTTGGAGGAGGCTTGCCGGCAGTTGCGGCTGTGGCAGGGAATGTTTGATTTCGATCCACCTTTGATTATGAGTGTAAATTTATCTGGGAAGCAGTTTGCTCAGCCGGATTTGGTTTATCGCCTGAAGGCGATTTTGCAAACAACGAGTTTGAAAGCCGAGAGTTTGAAGTTGGAGATTACTGAGAGTGTGGTGATGGATGATGTGGAGTCGGCGATCGCGGTTTTGAAGCAGATGAAAGCGCTAAATGTCAAGTTGGGAATTGATGATTTTGGCACTGGTTATTCGTCGTTGAGTTATTTGAGTCGGTTTCCTACGGATACTTTGAAGGTTGATAAGTCGTTTGTGGGGCGAATGGAGACCGAAAGCGAGGGGGAGAATGTGGCGATCGTGCGGACGATTGTGGCGCTGGCTCACGCTTTGAGTATGGATGTGATTGCTGAGGGTGTGGAGACGGCGGCACAATTAGCTAAGTTGAGGTCGATCGGCTGTGAATACGGTCAGGGTTATTTTTTTGCTAAGCCGTTACCGAGCGAGGCTGCGACTGCTTTGATGGCCTCTGAGCCACAATGGTAGTTGTTAGTTATTGGTCATTCTTCTTCGTGGTTATATACAATAATCTTCATATCGTCGTTTAGAAAAGCTTTATGCCAGAAGTTGCACGATTTTACGGAATAATCATCAAAATTTTCTTTGGGGACCACCCACCTCCTCATTTTCACGCAGTTTACGGTGAGTACAATGCTTTGATCGGCATTGAATCTTTAGAGATTATTGAAGGAGATTTACCGAATCGGGCCCAAAAGCTGGTAATAGAATGGGCTACGTTGTACCAGAAAGAACTGCTGGATATGTGGAATAGCCAAGAATTTATTAAACTTCCGCCCTTAAAATAACTGTGATTTTTTTTATGAAGCCTGAGCGCATTGTTTTTGCTAAAGCTATTGACGATCGAACCTTGATGGTCAAATTTACAAATCTTGAAATCAAGAAATACGACATCTCTAAGTTATTAGATAATCCGATGTTTGCAACGTTACGCAATCCTGGCTTTTTCAGAAATTTTAAAATTGAACCTGGTGGTTATGCACTGGTTTGGAATGAAGATATCGATATCAGTGAATATGAACTTTGGCAGAATGGAGTCATTTGCACGGATGAGGAAATTGAGCAATACATTGAATCTATTCATAATTCGTTCGGAGGTAAGCACGATCGTGCCAGAATTATTTGATGTAGTCGAATTGTTAGTAACATTGCCTGAATCTAATTTGCACCAGGGTGTTATATCATGTCCGGTCGATTACCCTGATTCCTGTAGGGGCGGGTTCACCAACAATACCTACCAATAATTGACCATATCAAAAACCCGCCCCGACCGGGATATTATGGTTAATCAATCGGACATGATATCAGTTATATTGTGAAGCGCAATAATTAGTATTTTATTGGGTTCAGGACTAAAATGCAATCTTAACTTGCCAGTTGCGGAAAATATTTCACACTCTAAGGCAATATCTTGAGTTAAACTTGGTTCAATTATAATTGCAGTATCAATGACAAGTTGAAATTTATTTTGCTTTTCATCTTTTAAATAAAAGTGACCGCAAAGGTTGTTCACTAAATAGCTACACTTTCCGTGATTGACAATACAAACACTCAAAGTTATTCCACCGTCGCGCTGAAAATCATTAACTGTGATACTATAATCGCTAATTCGGCTCTCCTGAGTTTATGGTGTAAAATAGATCAACCAATACAGTTAAAGTAATGAGCTTTCATTTAGACTATTTATTAGACTTGCCTGGAGTCAAGGTTGAAACTTGTACTCAAATTGAAGGA
>Ga0247770_1001171_pt1 | contig 22171 bp, 19 predicted proteins | sample UWRJL136409B6_FD_179943 | JGI IMG/M metagenome (GOLD analysis project Ga0247770, IMG submission 179943) | Plant litter microbial communities from Arlington Agricultural Research Station in Wisconsin, United States - UWRJ-L136-409B-6 | ecosystem: Environmental > Terrestrial > Plant litter >... | reverse complement strand
CGATCTGCGCGCTGCCGCGCACCCCGCGGGCCTGGCGGAAGAAATCCACCGGGTCGGGGGCGTCGGCGCGGGCGAGCAGCGCGTCCAGGTGGTCCAGGTACTCGCCGGCTTCCTGGGCGAAGTAGTCGCTGAGCGGCTGGGACATGGGAATTGGGGAAAGGGAGACGATCAGCCGCGGCGGACGCGGCGCAGCAGGTCCACCATCTCGCGGGTGGCGCGCTCGATCCCGACCAGCACGGCGCGGCTGACGATCGAATGGCCGATGTTCAGCTCCTCGATCTCCTCCACGCGGGCCACCGGCGCCACGTTCTCGTAGGTCAGCCCGTGCCCCGCGTGCACCGCCAGGCCCACGGAGCGGCCGAGCGCCGCCGCGCGGCGGAGGCGGGCCAGCTGCTCCTCGCGCTCGGCGCCGCGCGCCAGCGCGTACTCGCCCGTGTGCAGCTCGACGGCCTCGGCGCCCAGCTCCGCCGAGGCGCGCACCGCCTCCGCCGTGGGATCGATGAAGAGCGAGGCGCGGATCCCCGCCCCCTTCAGCCGGCGCACCGCGTCGCCGATCCCCCGCTGCGCCTCGGAGGTGCCCAGCGCCAGGCCGCCCTCGGTGGTCACCTCCTGGCGGCGCTCGGGGACCAGCGTGGCCTGCATGGGCTTCCACGCGACCGCGAGATCGAGGACCTCGGACGCGGCGGCCAGCTCCAGGTTGATGACGGTGCGGGCCGTCTTCATCAGCAGGTCCACGTCGCGGTCCTGGATGTGGCGGCGGTCCTCGCGCAGGTGCACGGTGAGCCCGTCGGCGCCGCCCAGCTCGCAGAGCACGGCCGCGCGCACCGGGTCCGGCTCGTCGGTGCCGCGCGCCTGCCGCACCGTCGCCACGTGGTCGATGTTGACGTAGAGCCTCATTCCCATCCGCCCGTCTTGCGTGTGTGACCTGACTTCGTGTGCTTCGGAGCCTCGCCTTGCACCCTCCGCTCGCTCGCGCCTGGCGGGCGATCTCGCATGCCGCGGCGGCCCCCCTCCCCCCGCTGCGCGGTGGGAGGGAGCCTCTTCTACCGTCTGGCGACCATCGGCGCGCACGATAGGCTTCGTCCGCCAGCCTCTCCCGGAACGGGGGAGGACAGACCTCCCCAGCGGTCAGGAGGGGGCGCGGGGCGTCCGAAGCGCGCCACCATCCATCCTCGCGCCGAGCCCTATCCTCCCGAATCCCCCAGCAGCTCCCGCAGGCGCGCCGCGGCCGCGGGGTCCACTCCCCGCGCCGCCGCCAGCGCCAGTGCTTCGAGGCCGAGCAGGCAATATAAGGAGCGGTCCGCGCCGGACAACCGCGCCAGGTGCATCTCCACCGTCTCCACGTCCCCGCGGACCACCGGACCGGTGAGCGCCGCCGCCGTTCCGCGCGCCGCCACGTTCTCCACCGCGCCCCCCGCCAGCGCCGCCAGCGCGGGCCCGGAATCCCCCGCGTCCACCCCCGCTTCCGCCATCAGCCGCTCCGCCACGGCCAGGAGCGCGACCGCGTAGTTGGAGGCGAAGACGGCGGCCGCGTGGTACAGCGCCTTCCCCCCCGGCCGGATCGAAAGCGCGCGCCCCTCGCACCCGGCGACGATCCGCATCGCCAGCTCACGCGCCGCGCCCTCGCCCTCCACGCCGAAGGAGGCGCCGCGCAGCCGCTCCGCGCCCTCCACGGGATCGGCGATGGCCGCGAGCGCGTGGACGCCTCCGGTCGCGTGGCCCTTTGCCGCCAGCGGGGCGAGGACGTCGAGCGAGCGGCTTCCGCTGGCGTGGAGGACCGGGATGGGCGAGAGATCGAGGGCGGCGAGATCGGCGACGACGGCCGCGATGGCGCCGTCCGGCACCGCGATCAGCACCCCGTCCACGTTGGCCGGGACGGGGGAGAGGCCGATCCGGTAGCGGGCGAAGGGGTCGGGGGATGCGAAGAGGGGATGATCGGGCGGAGCGGGGCGGCGGCCTGAGTAGACGAGGGAGGCGACGGCGCCGGCGCGGCGCAGGCGCAGGCCGAGCGCGAGGCCCAGTCGCCCCGCGCCCACGATCCACAGCCGGTCTCCCCCGCCGGACGCCGGCGTCACGCGCGGTCGTGCACCGTCACGCCGCGGCTGCGGAGACGCCCCACCATCGCCTGCGAGAGGCGGGCGCGGAGGGTGATCTCCTCGCCCTTGTCCACGCGCTCCAGCACCTCGCCCTCGCGGTAGATCTCCGCCAGCACCGCGCCCTGGGAGGAGGAGAGGCGCACGCGGACGTCGGGGCGGAGGTTGCGCGCCTCCTCGCGGAGAAGGTCGCGGAGCGGGTCCAGCCCGCCGGGCTCCACCGTGGAGGTGAAGACGGCGCGCGCGCCGTGGGCCCGCTCCCGCAGCCCCTCCTCCTCCGCGTGCGTCAGCCGGTCCACCTTGTTGAAGACCAGCACCGTGGGGTTCTCGCGCATCCCCAGGTCGGAGAGCACCTCCTCGACCACCTCCTTCTGCTCCTCCCACGACGGGTGCGACACGTCGATGGTGTGCAGCAGCAGGTCGGCTTCCCCCGCCTCCTCCAGCGTGGCGCGGAACGACGCCACCAGGTGGTGCGGGAGCTTGCGGATGAAGCCGACGGTGTCGGTGAGCAGGACCTCGTACCCCTCGCCCACGTCCACCGCGCGGGTGGTGGGGTCGAGGGTGGCGAAGAGGCGGTCCTCCACGAACACCTCGGTCCCGGAGAGCCCGCGGAGGACGGACGACTTCCCGGCGTTGGTGTAGCCGACCAGGCTCACGCGCAGCTCGCCCGCCCGGCTCTTGCGCTGGGTGGCGCGCGTGCGGGAGACGCGCTCCAGCTCTTCCTTGAGCCGCGCGATGCGGATGTCGATCATCCGGCGGTCCGTCTCCAGCTGCGTCTCGCCGGGACCGCGCATCCCGACGCCGCCGCGGATGCGGGAAAGGTGCGCCCACATCCGGGTCAGGCGCGGCCGCAGGTACTGCAGCTGCGCCAGCTCCACCTGGGCGCGGGCCTCGGCGCTGCGGGCGCGGGTGGCGAAGATGTCCAGGATCAGCTCGGCGCGGTCCATCACCCGCGCGCCCACCAGCTTCTCCAGGTTGCGCCCCTGCGCCGGCGAGAGCTCGTCGTCGAAGATGATGAGCGTGGCCTCCTCGGCCTCCACCTGCATCCGGAGCTCTTCCGCCTTCCCCTCGCCGATGTAGAACTTGGGGTGGGGCGAGTCCAGCCGCTGCACCAGCGTGCCGGCCACGTCCACCCCCGCGGTGTCGGCCAGCCGCTCCAGCTCCTCCAGGTGCTCCTCGGTCACCTGCGCCGGCTCGCTCTTGGACGGCGCGCCCGCCAGGATGGCCCGCTCCCGCGGGACCTCCAGCTCGATCAGCTTGGAAATGGTCGGTCTCCTTGTGCGTCCACGCACGGTGGGTGAATCTGGATGCGGCAATCTAGCGCGCGGACACCCGAGATCCAAACGCGCGCCGCGACGGCTCGTCCCGCCCCGGGCCGCTTCCGTCCCGCCGCCCGCAGGGATCACGCCGCCGCCATGTCCGCGCGCGCGCCGCGGTGTTAGCATTCGCGCGTTCGATTGCCGACGTTCCTCCCCGACTCCCGACGACCGCATGCACCCCATCCTCCGAGCCGCCATGGCCGCCGCGATCGCCGCATCCGCCGCTTCCACCCCCGCGCGGGCGCAGTCGCGCGACGTGCTGGTGGTCGCCAACCAGGGCGACAACACCATCCACCTGGTGGAAGCCGCCACCGGGCGCAACCTGGCCATCATCCCCACCTCCCCGGCGCCGCACGAGGTGGCCGTCTCGCGCGACGGGCGCTGGGCGGTGGTGACCAACTACGTCACTCCCGGCTCGCCCCCGGGGCACACGCTGCAGGTGATCGACGTCCCCGCCCTCAAGGTGGCGCGGGTGATCGAGCTGGGGCGCTACATCGCCCCGCACGACGTGGAGTTCCTCCCCGGCGACTCCATGCTGGCCGTCACCTCCGAGGCCACCAGGAACATCGTGCTGGTGGACTTCGCCTCGGGCGAGGTGAAGGGCGCGCTGGCGACCAACGCCAACGGGTCGCACATGATCGCCTTCACGGCGGACGGGGGGCGGATCTTCTCGGCCAACGTGCACGGGGGGACGGCCACGGAGATCGACGTCGCCGGCGCCCGCGTCGTGCGGACGTACGAGGTGGGGCCGGGGTCGGAGGGGCTGGCGCTGACGCCGGACGGGAAGCAGCTGTGGGTGGCCAGCCTGGGACAGAGCAACACGACCATCTTCGACACGGGGACGGGCGCGAAGATCGCCACCATCGCCACGCCGGGGCACCCGTACCGCGTCACCATCACCCCCGACGGCCGCAAGGCGCTGATCCCCGCCCCCATGGCCAACCTGCTGCGCGTCATCGACGTGGCCACGCGCGCCGAGGAGACCATCGCCATCGAGGGTGGCCCCGGCGGCGCCGTGGTGGCGGCGGACGGGCGCACCGTCTACGTCCCGCTGGTCGAGAAGACCGGGATCGCCGTCGTGGACCTGCAGACCAAGCGCGTCCTGCGCACCCTCCCCAGCGGCGCCGGCCCCGACGGCATCGGCATCGCACGCATCGGCGGCTGATCGCGGGCACGGATCGATCGGATCCGACCAGGATCGGATGAGCGGAGGATCGAAAAACGGAGCCGGCGGGGGATGATGATCCTCCGCCGGCTCCGTCTTTCGTGCGCGATCCGATCGCCCGCACCTTCGCACCTCCGCACCCTACGCGAGCCCCGGGCGGACGGCGGGGGCTCGGATGCGCATCGGCTGGAGGCGGCCGTAGGTGAGGGAGCGCCAGAGCCACTCCGCCGGGCCGAAGTGGAAGCGCGCCAGCCACCACGGGCTCCACGCCATCTGCACGGCGAAGACGAGGAGGGAGATGACCAGCGCCGCGGCCGGGCCCACGCGGCCGATCACCCCGCCGGCGTAGAAGATGGCGATGCAGATCACCGTCTGCGACAGGTAGTTGGTGAGCGCCATCCGGCCGAAGGGCGCGAACGCCGCCAGCCGCCCGCGCCACGCGGACCGCTCCAGCAGCAGCACGGTCGCCGCCACGTACCCCGCCGCCAGCGGGAGCGCGGCGATCTCGCGCACCACCGTCAGGGCGACCGGGAGCCCGGGAACCGCGGCCATCCTGGGCCCCAGCCACAGGCGGACCACGGTGACCGCCACGATCGGCACCAGCCCGGCGGCGATCCCCCACGCGGCGGCGCGGCGGAAGGCGGCGGCGCGCTCGCCGGCCCGCTCCAGGAGACAGCGGCGCCCCGCCCACAGCCCCAGGAGGAAGAGGCCCAGCAGGGGCGGGTAGATCTGGAGCACCGGCGGTCCCAGGTACGTCGCGCGGATCCACGCCACGTTCGCCGGGATGATGCGCGCGGGGTCCAGGCTGCGGAACATCTCCATCGTCGCCGCGTTCTCCGCCGCCATCGCCACTGCGGCGGCGGCCGCTGCCGCGGCGGGCGCGGCGGGGCCCGGCGGCGGGCGCGTCGCCACCGTCCACGCGGCGAAGGCGACGGGCGCGGCCAGCAGCAGCACGCCGGCGGACACGAGGAGCGCGCGGTCGCTCCAGCGGCGGCAGAGGAGGAGCACGAAGCCCAGCACCGCGTACGTGGTGAGGATGTCGCCGTACCAGAGCAGCACCCCGTGCGTCAGGCCGATGGCCAGCAGCACGGCCATTCGCCGGCGGTAGAGACGCGCCACGTCGCCGCCGCGGCTCTCCACCCGCGCGGCCTGAAGCGAGAACCCCACCCCGAACAGAAACGAGAAGATCGCGATGGCCTTGCCGCTGACGAGCACGTCGATCAGGTGGTAGGTGGCGGCGTCCAGCGTGGGCCGCCTCAGCACCGGGCGAAGCTCGGCGAAGCGCAGGTACAGCCCGCTGAACCAGTACCAGACGTTGGCCACCAGCACGCCCAGCAGCGCCAGGCCGCGCAGCACGTCCAGCGCGAGCAGCCGCTCCTCGGCGGCGACGGGGCCGGCGGTGGGAGATTCGGAGAGGAGATCGGCGGGGTACACGTTCAGATTTCCGAGGGGGGTGAGGCAGGCCGTTTGATCATGCAATAGATGCCGCGCCGGACGGTTCCACACCAGCTTTTTGTCTGAAAGGGGATCGATACCACCCGATCCGGCGGATCTGGATGCCGATCGAGAAGGAGCGGCTCCTCGGATCGAGAAGCCGCCCCTCGTCGTCCAATGCTGGAATCCGCTCGAGCCGCGGTTGTTTGTGGCCGAGACAGTCTCGCCGCTGCCGCGCCCGAGCTTTGCTGCGGCCTCGGCTAGATTCTCACGGCCCTGCCGTCATCCGTGCGGAGGAAGGTCTCGTTCGGCCGGGCCTCAGAATGACAGCTTTCCGGATAGAGATTGATCATCAGGCTCTGGTCTCACACTGCCGCCAGCTCCTCGCCGATCTTCTCCCACGCGGCGTAGGTCTCGGCAAGCTCGGCGTCGAGCCTGGCGCGCTCTTCGGCGAGGGACTTGGGGAGGGCGGAGTCGGCGCCGGGGGCGTAGATGGCGGGGTTGCCCAGCGCGGCCTCGATCTCGGCGATGCGCGTTTCCAGGCGGCCGATCTTCTCCTCCAGCTGCTCCATCTCCCGCTCGCGCCGCCGCTGCTCGTTCTTGGACATCCCGCCGGTCCTGGGCGCCGCGGCGGCGGCCTTCGCGTCGGCCGCCTTGGTCGCGGACGCGGCGGCCGAGGCGGTGGCGGCGGCCTCGGCCTGGCGGCGGGCGCTCCACTCCATCCAGTCGTCGAAGCCGCCGGGGAAGTCCTCCCACCGCCCGTCGTTCCAGCTCCAGACGCGCGTGGCGGTGGCGGAGAGGAAGGCGCGGTCGTGGGAGATCAGGATCACCGTCCCCTCGTATCCCTCGATCGCCTCCTCCAGCACCTCGCGGCTCTCCAGGTCCAGGTGGTTGGTCGGCTCGTCCAGCAGGAGGAGGTTGGCGCGGAGGAGGGTGATCTTCGCCAGCGCCACGCGCGCCTGCTCGCCGCCGGAGAGGTCGCCCACCTTCGACTCCACCTCGCCCGCGCTGAAGAGGAAGCGGCCCAGGTGGTTGCGCAGCTCCGGCATGGTGACGTTTGCCGAATCGTTCACCTCCTGCCAGATCGTCTTCGCGGGATCCAGGTGCGTGAAGTCCTGGCGGTAGTAGGCGCGCACCACCCCCGTCCCCAGCGTCACCGATCCCCCGCACGGCGACGTCTCCCCCGCCAGCGAGCGCATCATCGTGCTCTTCCCGCACCCGTTGGGCCCGATGATGGCGATCCGCTCCGTGCGGCTCACCTCGGCGGAGAAGGGGGAGAAGAGCGTGCGGTCGCCGTAGGCGCAGGTGATCCTGTCCAGCCGCATGACCGTCCCGCCGCTCCGCGCCGCCTGCCCGAACTTCAGCCCCATCGCCTTGCCGTCCTCGGAGACGGCGCCCACGCGGTCCATCCGGGAGAGGAGGGTGCGGCGGCTCTTGGCCTGCTTGGTCTTCTGCCCGGCCAGGTTGCGGCGGATGAAGTCTTCGGTGCGGGAGATGTGCGCCTGCTGCCGCTCGTACTCCTTGCGCTGCACCTCGCGGCGCATCTCCCGCTGCTCCAGGAAACTGTCGAACGAGCCCGTGTAGGCGAACGCCGTCCCCTCCTCCAGGTGCAGCACGTGGTCCGACAGCCGCTCCAGGAAGACGCGGTCGTGCGAGACGACCATCACCGTCCCGGGATACGACTTCAGGTACTCCTCCAGCCAGATGGTGGAGCGCAGGTCCAGGTGGTTGGTGGGCTCGTCGAGGAGGAGGACGTCGGGCTCGGCCAGGAGCGTCTGCACCAGGCGCAGGCGGCCCACCTCGCCGCCGGAAAGGGCGCGGATGGGCTTCTCCCACGTCTCGGCGGGGAAGGCCAGGCCCTCCAGGGTGGCGTCGGCGCGGGCGCGCATGGTGTAGCCGCCGCGGCGGCGGAACTCCTCGCCGTGGCGGTCGTAGCTCGCCATCAGCTTCTGCCCCTCGGGCGAGTCGTGGTCCACGACGGCGAGGCGCTCCAGCTCGGAGCCGAGCCGCGCCTCCATCGCCACCAGGTCGGCGAAGGGCTCCAGCGCCGCCTGGTGGATGGTGGCCTGGCTCTCCTCGCCGCGGTTCTGGCGCATCAGGGTGAAGCGGAGCCCGGGATGGCGCCACACCTCGCCCTCGGTGGGCTCGTCCTCGCCGGTCATGATGCGGAAGAGCGTGGTCTTCCCCACCCCGTTGCGCCCCACGATCCCCCAGCGGTCGCCCTGCGTCACGTGGAAGCTGACGTTGCGGATGACCCACCGGTCCCCGAACTGCCGCCCCGCGTCCTGTAGCCGTACGATGGTCATCGATCTTCTTCGATCACGCTTCTCTGGATCACGATCCCCGCGCCGATTCGGCGGAGAATCTAACACGTGCGGTGGATTTGGGCGTGGGGGCGGATCTGGGTGCGTTTCGGCGGCGGCACTCACCCCCTCCCTGCCCTGGAACAGAAGTCCTTGGTCCTTAGTGCTTGGTCCTTGGTAACCGATCCTCGTCACCAACGGCCCTCTCCCGAAACCGCGGGAGAGGGTAGGCGCGCGACGGCGTTGGTGCGCTAAGGAAGGGGTCGATGCGCGCAGATTCAAAGCGCGAAGCGCCGAGGTGTTTCCCCCCCACCTGTGGACCCACCTGTGGGGAGGGGAAGCGTGGTGTGGCCGCGGGTGCAGTTTCCGCGGGCCACCACGCGAGGGGAGGGGCCGCCGCGGCCGCGCACCGAGGCTCTTCGCCGTCGGCTGGCCGTGCCGAGGGCGGGCTGTCTCGCCGCTGCCGCGCCCGGGCCTCTCGCTGGCGGAGTAGATTCCACGGGCCTGCGGGCGGTTGCGCGCAGGCAAGGGCCGTGCGACCGGCCCTGGAATGACTGCTTGCCTGCGACGAGAGAAAAGACCTACGGCAACGGCGATCAGATCGAGGACCACGGTCGATTGAAGCGCGAAGCGCCGAGGTGTTCCCCTCTCCCGTTATCGGGGCTATCCATTAGTCACAAATCCAAGCGAGGCGGCAGCGTGTGCAAGTCCATGCCGAGAAAAGCGTTATCTGCGGCTTGCGTCCAGTGCGACTAGGAAATGGGCGCACGAAGCGCGCGTGACAAAGGGATGGATCGGGCGATCGCAGGCCTCATTCCTTCTCGAGGTTAGCCGCTTCAAGCACGAAATCCCTGGCGGCACCTCGACTTTCAGGGCTCCAAGATGTGACTAATGGATAGCGTTATCGGGAGAGGGGAAAGCGTGACGTGTCCACGGGGCAGTTTCCGTGGACCGTCACGCGAGGGGTGAGGGTGCCGCGGGCGCGCGCCACCGCCGTTCGCCCCCAAAAACCAGCGGGGCGAGCCGAAGCCCGCCCCGCATCCCCCATCCATCCGACGATCGTCGATCCGCGATCCGAATCCCGCCGTCATCCTCCCCGAACCTACCGCCCCATCCCGCTCATCGTGAACGAGCCGGTCTTGCGGAAGGGCACCTCGCGGCGGCCGATGGGCGTTCTCACGTCCACCGTGCCCTCGGCGCGGTACTGGACGCGGCCCGTCTGCAGTAGGGAGCCGGCGGCGCCGCGAAGGGCGCCGAAGGAGAACTCCACGGGGATGGCGAAGGTGCGCGTCTCGCCCCCGCGCACCGAGAGGGTGTCGCCGTAGGTGCCGTCCGCGAACGGGACCCACGCGCTGTCGCCCGCCGCCGCCTGTTCCGCCGGGCGGCGGAGGAAGAGGCGGTACTTCAGGTCGTCCGCGCGGATGGCGAAGCGGTTGGGGTTGTGGACGCGCACGTTCACGTTCACCGTCCCCCCGCTCAGCCCCAGGCTCCCCAGCGACACGCCCTCCAGGTCGATCTCCGGCTGCCGGACCGTGCCGCTGCACGCCGCCAGCATCAACAAGGCCGCGAAGGCGGCCGAACGTCTGACTCGCTTCATCATCTCTCCTCCAGGGTCGCTTCCCCGGCCGCGCCGGGACCGTCTGCCCCCTTGCGACTGCCGTGCCGTCCCTCCGCCAGCCTCGCCCCCAGGGGTGAAAACCGGCGCGGGAAATGAAGATGTACGCCCCACGGAGGCTCATCGTTCCTCCAGTCCGACACCAGGGCCGTCCCGCCGTGCCTTCCCAACCGTCGCCGCGGGAGGACGCCGTCAGCACGCCTCCAGCGCGAATGCCACCGCCGCGGCGACCGCCGCGATCAGCGCGAACACCAGCACGATGCGCCCGTCCATCATCACCCGGTCCAGCAGCGGGCGCCGCGGCGGAGCCGGGACGAGGGGAAGCGCGCTCACCAGCTCCACGGCGCCGATCCGCACGTCCGACTGGTCGTCGAACTCCAGGTCGAGCACCGCGACGGAGTCACGCCCGGCGCTCCGCCTCTCCGCGGCCGCCAGCGTGGCGCGCATCAGCTCCACGCCCAGCCGCAGCACTCCCGCCTCGTCGCCGAGCGCCAGCGTGTCGTCGCGCGGGTTGCGCTCGGAGATGCGCAGCAGCCCGCCCTCGCGCGGAACCAGCGCGTCCAGCTCCACGACGAGCGCGCGCAGCCTCTGTTCGTCCATGGGAATCGAGAGATCGGAGGATTCGGGAGATCGGAGGATGACGAGCGACGGCGGATTCAGAAGATGCGCGGCGTCGGCATCCCGCGCGGGATGCGGGCTCCGTGGCGGCTCCACCCCGCCGATCTCCCCGGCCCGCCGAGCTTTCCACCCGCCGGCGCGTGCGGATCGTGCTCTCGATGGGGATCGGGCGCGGCGTCAGGGGAAGTGGTCCTCCACCCGCAACGAGGGCGCGCGGCGCCAGCGCTCCCACAGCTCGCCCTCCAGCCGCTCCCACACTCCGCCCGGCCCCAGCAGGATCCCGGAGCCGCACCACTCGGCGACGAAGTCGAGGTCGTGGCTGGAGAGGAGGACGGCGGCGCCGGCGGCGCGGCGCGCGTCCAGCTCGGCCACCAGGCGGGCGGCGGAGGGGCGGTCCAGGCCGTTCAGCGCCTCGTCCAGCACCATCATGCGCGGCCCGTGCAGGAGCGCGGCGGCGATGGCCGTCTTGCGCCCCATCCCCTGCGACAGCTCGCGGCAGAGGGTGGACTCCGCCCCGGCCAGCCCCAGCATCTCCAGGAGCCGCGCGCTCTCCGTCCGCGCCCCGTCCGCCTCCATCCCCCGCGCCGCCGAGACGAAGCGGAGCATCTCCGCCACCGTCAGCTCGCCGTACAGGAACGGCTGCTCGGGGACGAACCCCAGCGCGGCCGCCGCCTTCGCGGGATCGGCGAACGGGTCCGCGCCGCCGATCCGCACCTCGCCCCTGTCCGGGAGCCGGTCGCCCGTCACGCAGCCGATCAGCGTCGACTTTCCCGCGCCGTTGGAGCCCAGGAGCGCCACGGCGGCGCCCGGCGCCACGTCGAAGTTGACGTCGCGCAGCACCACCCCGCGGCGGTACGCCTTCCCCAAGCCGCGCACGCGGAGCGGCAGCCCGTCGTCCGTCATCGATCTCCCGTTCATCTCCCCGCCGCCGCCACCGACGCGGCCGACGCCAGCGCGGCGCCCCCCGCCGCCCCCGCGATCCACCACCACCCCGGCGACGTCGGCACCGAAACCGCCCACCCGATGGAGAGCGGGATCACCAGCCCCAGCGACAGCCCGAACGCCGCCGCCCATCGCCCCAGCAGCCGGTCCGCCATCGTCAGCCCGGACGCGCGGTCCAGCCAGCGCAGCCGCCCGCGCTCCGAGCGGCCCAGCGCCACGACCGCCACCCCCTGCGCGGCCAGCATGGCGCCGCACGCCAGCGCCACCCACCCGCGCACCGCCGCGTCGTCGCCCGCGCGGATCAGCGCCAGCACGGCGAAGACGGCCAGCGGCGCCACCGCGCGCCCCGCCCAGCGGAAGCGGCGGTCCACCACCACGGCGTCGCGCGCGCGGACGGCGCCGGCGCGGCGCGGAAGGACGCGCGCCAGCCCGCGCCCGATCACCAGGTGCGAATCTCCCGCCTCGGGCGGCGGCGCGTAGGCCAGCTCCCCCCCGTGCGGCCCGAAGCGCGGCACCGCCCGCTCGAACCGCCTGGCCGCGACGGGAAAGAGGAGGAGCGCGACGGCGATCAGCACCGCGGCGCGCACCGGCAGCGTCGCTCCGACGTCGATCCCCGCCAGGAGCGCCGCGATCCCGCCCGCGATCACCGGGAGGATGGGGGCGAAGACGAGCGGGCCGGCCTTCACCAGCTCCGGATCCAGCGCCATCGACTTCGACAGCAGCCCGGGGCGGCGGCTGGGCTTCACCGTCAGCTCCGCCGCGCCGGCGAACTTCCAGAGCGAGACGGCCCACGCCACCAGCGCCGACGTCAGCGCCACCGCGAGCGGCGCCGCCACCTCGCCGGCCGCCACGCGCGGGATCATCAGCGCCAGCGCGGTGGCGAGCGCGACGAGGAGGAGCCGCAGCGCGCGCTGGGCGAAAAGGGCGCGCGCGGGGATCCCCAGGCGGCGCAGGAACCCGTCGTCGCCCGGGCGGAAGAGGACCGTGTACGCCTGGAGCGCGACGGGCGCGGCGGCGATCAGGCCCAGGCCGAAGCGCCCGTTGCCGTCGCCCACGTCCGGCCGCCACGACTCACCCGCCAGCCACAGCCCGCCGACCACCAGCGCCGCGGGGAGGAGCACGCCCGCCCACGTCCCCGCGCGCGGATGGCGGAAGGCGTCGCCCAGCCGCGTGGCTTCCAGGCGGAGGAGGAGAGGGAGATGGCCGGAGCGGGGCATCAGGAGCGCGTGGGAGGTCTCGGAGGGCTACAGCAGAGCGGACGGGTCGCGCCCTCTCCGGGCCGCGCGGACGAAGAGGACGCCGAACAGGGCCAGGGTCAGCATGGAGGCGATGTAGTACAGGCCGGCCGCCCACTCCCCCCACCCCTCCCCGCGCGGGGAAAGGACGACGGCGACCGGTCCCACGCACCCGAGAACCACCATGCACGGGCCGGCGATCCACGCGAAGCGGCGGAGACCGGGCGTGAGCGCGGCGGGATCTCTCAGCCCGACAGCCACCGGGATCAGCGTCCGGAAGACGCCCACCATCGGGTCCACACCGGAGCGCGCGGCGGCGATCACCGCCAGTCCGAACGGCACGCCGAGGATCATGAAGATTCCGCGCGGGAAGGATTCCCGGATGGCTTCCCATCCCCGCTCCCGGAACACCATCAGCATGAGCAGGGGCATCGCCACGCCCGCCAGGATCATCAGCGGGCCCAGCACCCAGGCCAGGGCGCGGGAGACGGGGCTGATGGCGTCGGGATCTCTGTGCATGGGCATGTCGGGCACGGTGGATCGGGATCGATTTCGTGAGCGGAGCGCCCTCAGCCGGGAGGATCGTCCCGAGGGAGCGCCCGCCGACGAACGTCGCCGGCACGGTGGCCCGGACGCTCGGAGCACGCCCGGAGTTTCAAAGACGGCGGGTTCGGCGCGGCGGCGCCTCCAGGATGGCGATCGCGGGCGGGGATCGCGATCATGGCGCGCCGCCTGGCCGTCCGGACGCGTCACCCCGGGTCGCCGCGCTCCTTCATCCGCGCGGCGATCTTGGCCTCGTAGCCTCGATCCGTCGGCTCGTAGAAGCGCAGCTCGGCGAGGTCGTCGGGGAGCGTCTGCTGGGGGGCGTAGCCGCCGTCGTAGTCGTGGGCGTACTTGTAGCCCTCGCCGTATCCCCACTCCTTCATCAGCGACGTGGGCGCGTTGCGGAGGTGGAGGGGGACGGGGGCGTTGGGGTGCTCGCGGGCGGCCTGCGCGGCGGCGCCGCCGGCCAGGTACGCGCGGTTGCTCTTGGGCGCGTTCGCCACGTACAGGATGGCGTTGTAGAGCGGAAGGAGCCCCTCCGGGAGCCCCATCCGCTCGAACGCCAGCATGGCGTTCATGGAGACGATGGCGGCCTGCGGATCGGCCAGCCCCACGTCCTCGTACGCGGCCGCGATCAGGCGGCGGAAGCAGGTCTTGGGGTCCTCGCCGGACTGGATCATCCGCATCGCCCAGTACAGCGCCCCCGATCCGCTGCTCGACCGCAGCGACTTGTGGAACGCCGAGAGCATCTCGTAGCCCAGCGTGGTGTCGTAGCGCGCCGTGGGCTGCTGCAGCGCCTCGCGCGCCGCGTCGACCGTCACCGTCCCGCCGTCGCCCACCAGCCGCGCCGCGATCTCGAGGCCCGTGAGCGCCTGCCGCGCGTCCCCGCCGGTGTTGCGCACCAGCACGTCCTCGGCCTCCGGCTCCATCGCCACGCGTCCGCCCAGCCCGCGCTCCTCGTCCTCCAGCGCCCGGCGCACCACGGCGCGGATGTCGTCCTCGGACAGCGCCTCGAGGACCAGGACGCTGGAGCGGGAAAGGACGGCGGAGTTGATCTCGAACGCGGGATGCTCCGTGGTCGCGCCGATCAGCGTCATCAGCCCGGACTCGATCCAGGGAAGGAGGAAGTCCTGCTGCCCCTTGTTGAGCCGGTGGATCTCGTCGATGAACAGCAGCGTGTGGCGCCCGCCCTTCCGCCGCGCCTCGGCCTCCTTCACCACCTCGCGCAGCCGGGGGACGCCCTCGCTGACGGCGTTGAAGGGGAGGAACGAGGACCCGCTGGCGGCCGCGATCACCCGCGCCAGCGTGGTCTTTCCGCTCCCCGGCGGCCCGTGCAGGATCAGGTTGGGGAGATGCCCCGCCGCCAGGAGCTTGCGCAGCGTCCCCTCGGGGCCGGCCAGCGCCTCCTGGCCCACGATCTCGTCCAGCGTGCGCGGGCGCATCCGCTCCGGGAGCGGCGCGTCGCGCGGGGGCGCGGACGGCGCGGCGTCGGGCTCGCGGCGGCCGGCGGGCGCGGCCGCGGGAGACTCGCCGAAGAGGGAGAGGTCGTCGCTCATGAGACGAAGCCGCGGAGCATCAAGAAGGTGACGTAGAAGAGCGCCGCGCCCGCCATGACGGAGAGGGCGAGCGGGAAGCTGCGCCCCTTCTGCACTTCCGGGATCAGGTTGGACGCGCCCACGTAGAGCGTGACGCCGGCGGAGAGCGCCAGCCCGTATCGGGCCAGCGGCGCCACCTGCCGCGTCAGCAGCACGCCCAGGACGGTGGAGAGCCCCAGCGCGACGACGGCGCCGATGGCCCGCCGGCGCGAGTTGCCGCTGGCGAGCATCACCGAGGCCAGGGTCACGCCCTCGGGGACCTTGTGGAGGAGGATGGCGAAGAAGACCAGCATCCCCAGCCACTCACCCACGCCGAAGCCGCTGGCGATGGCCACGCCGTCGAAGAAGGTGTGCAGGAGGAGGCCCACCAGCGCCGTGATCCCCACCCAGGGGTTCACCATGGCGTCGTGGTGCGTCTCCTCGCCGAAGTGGAAGTGCGGGGTGATGACGTGCTGGGTGAAGTGCACCAGCAGGTAGCCGATCAGGATGGCGAGGGCCGCGTTCTCCCCCGCCTCCAGGGCGTGCGGCATCATCCCCACCAGCGCCGTGGCCATCATGAAGCCGGCGCCGAAGGCGATCAGGAGGCGCTGGAGAGCCCGCCCGCCGCGGGAGTGGCCGGTGATGAGCAGGCCGCCGACCAGGTTGGCCGCGGCCGCGATCAGGGCATAGTACAGCGCTTGGTCCACCGGAGCCGCTGGAGCGAATGGAACAGGGAAAACCGGACAGAACGCGGTAACTGACCACGCGCGGCAAGCGATGTCAACGGCAGGAGCGTCCGCTCCCTACCGCGTGAACCACAGGATGTGGCCGCAGCGGCCGCAGACGTAGTTGAGCGCCTGGCTCCCGGCCCATTCCATGTCGAAGGCGGCCAGCATCCCGCTCGCCATCACCGTCGTGCGCGTCCGGAAGCGGTCGTGCCCGCAGATGGGGCACGGCACGGCGCGCCCTTCCACCACCAGCTCCGTCGTGGAGCGCGGCTTTCCCGTCCGGGGCGCCGCGGCCGCCTCCGCCGCGGCGGTCTTCACCGCCTGCAGCCCGGCAAGCCGCGACTGCACGTCCGCGGGGAGCGGCGTCCCGCACTTCATGCACCACGAGTACGGATGGTCGCTCTCGATCTTCGCCTCGCACTTCGGGCAGCGCAGGTCTCCGCGCGGCCTCTCCTGGATCGCCATCTCCGCCTCCGGCCAGGGGGATCGTGATCAACGGCTCGACGTGCCGCGGGAGAACGGGAGAAGCCGAAGGGAAGTTTCGATGGGGACAATCCGCGCGTCGCCGGAGGATCCTACCGCGTCTCGCGGATGACCGGGGCGGGAGGATCCATCGCCTCCATCACGACCAGGACGCCCTGCTCGCCCATCGGCGCGTGGGGATCGCACTGGAAGCGGTAGACGCCGGGCTCCAGGTCCACGCGGAGCTTGTACGACTGGTCTTTGCTGATGAGGTACGGGCCGGCCGGCGGAAGAAAGGAGACGCCGGGGTTGTCGGCCTGCATGAAGCTGACGTTGTGCGGCGCCAGCCCGTCCGTCGCGAAGCGCACCACGTCGCCCCGGCGGACGACGACCGTGTCCGGCGAGAACGATCCCGAGGCTCCCTGGTACTCCGTCCGGTGCCGCACGTGGACCACCGTCGTCCCGGCGGGCGGCGCATCCATCCTCCCGACCGCGGCGGAAGCGCTCCCGCCCGCCTCCCCGCCGGCGCCGATGGAGGTCGCCCCCGACGCCGCGAGCGCCGCGATGGTGCCGAGGATCGGGAGCAGCGTGCGACCGGGGAAACGCGCGAGCGATTCGATCATGAGTACCCGGGAGGCTGAAGGCGGCGGGCGAGCTCCGGCGGACCGACGGGACGCCGGCACGATGCAGTACGTTTCAGCGCGGCATCTTCTGCCGGCCGTCCCCTGTAACCTGTAACCTGTAACCTGTAACCTGTAACCTGTAACCTGTAACCTGTCCCTTCCCTACCCCTCCAGCACCACGAACGCCATCGCGTCGTCGTCGCTGTGCGTGAGCGACACGTGGACGCTCCGCACGCCGCGCGCGCCGGCCAGCTCGGCGGCGCGGCCGGTGAGGCGGAGCGAGGGGGCGCCGGAGGGGGCGGAGACGACCTCCACCTCCGTCCACGCCCCGCCGATCCCCCACCCTGTCCCCAGCGCCTTGAAGAACGCCTCCTTGGCGGCGAAGCGCGCGGCGAACGATTCCGGCGGATGGCGCGAGCAGAGGCAGCGCTCGCGCTCGGCCGCGGTGAAGAAGCGGGAGAGGGCGCGCTCGCCCTTGCGTTCCAGCACGCTCCACACGCGCTGGATGCGCACCATGTCCGTTCCGATGCCTACGATCATGCCGCGGCCTTGCGCGCGAGGGTCGGGGGGTGCAACGTAGCCCCAAGATACGCCGCGCAGGGCCGCCCGCTCAACCGGACGGCACGCCGTTCGCAAAGGCGCTGGCGCGGCAGGCCCCGGGTGAGGGCTTCTTTTCGGACGGCGAACGCGAAGGACGGGCGAGACGTGGCGAGGAATCCCTGGCGGGCGAGGGCAAGGATGGCGGGCGTGGTGCTCGCGGGCATCGCTGCGGGGATCGCCGTGGGCTTGGTGCTCGTGAACCTGCTGATCAACAACTAGGCGGCCTTTCCGCCGAACGAAGGACTCGCGGGACGAGATCGGGGGAGCGGCGACGCCCCTCCGCGAATCGTCCGCGCGAGTCTTTTTCGTTTCCCCGATGCCCGGCGCCGACCATCGCCGTCGATCGCCGGCACCGACCCGGGCTTCCGCCAACTGTCCCGTGCAACCTGTCGACTATCCCCCGTCGACTATCCCCCGTCGACGATCATCCGCCGCGCCGTGACGAAGAGCCGGCGCAGCTCGCGCTCGTAGTTGCGGCGGCCGGCCAGGTCGTTGCGCGCCACCCCGCCGTTCCCCAGCGACGAGTGGATGATGCGCGATCCGCCCGTCGACATCGTCACGTGGGTGATCTTTCCCCGCTCCTCCGTGAAGAAGAGGAGGTCGCCGGGGAGGAGGTTGCCGAAGTCGTCGTCCGGGATCACCTCCAGCCCCGCGCGCGACTGCTGGTCGGAGTCGCGGGGGATGGAGACGCCGTGCATCCGGTAGCACGCCTGCACGAAGCCCGAGCAGTCCACCCCGCCCATCGTCACCCCGCCCCAGAGATACGGGACGCCCAGCCACCGCGTCGCCGTCCCGCACACCGCCTCGCCCTCGGCCGGGAAGGCGAGGGGGCGCGCCACCGCCGGGAAGAGCTCGCCGCGCGGGCTCCCCACGCGGCCGTCGGGAAGGCGCACCACGTGCTCGCCCTCGCGCACCACGCGGGCGCCCCAGGGGAGCCGCGCCAGGATCTCCTCCTCCTCGCTCCGCACCTCGGCGCCCAGCGAGATCCACACGTCGCCGTCGGCGCCGGCGTCCCAGCCGCGGGCGTCGCTCTCGCCCATGAGCGCCACGTACCCCGCGTGGATCCACCCGATGTACCCCTCCGGCGAGCGGCACTGCAGCCACCGCCCCTCGCGGCGCAGGACGGTGAGCCGGTTCCCCAGCACCACCTGCGAGATCTGCGTCTCGGCGATGCGCGGCGCCGCCAGCATGGGCGCCACCGCGGCGGAGGCCACGGCGTGCACCATCTCGTCGGGATCGCCCTCGGGGAGGAGGCGCACCTCGTCCACCACCGCCGCCCAGCCGGTGAGGAAGGCGGCGCGCTCGCGGACCTCGTGCAGCGCCTCCGGCTCCGAGGTGAAGCCCACCAGCGCCAGCGTCTCGCCGTCGCGGACTTCGAGGTTGACCTCGAAGACGGCCGTGCGGGGGTCCGGGGCCAGCCGGTCCCGCACCTCCTCCACCACCGCCGCGAACTCTTCCGCCGCTCGGTTCACCATCTCTCCGGGTGCGCCAGCACGTCGATGACCGCCCCGACGTCGTCCGGCGTGCTGTACAGGTGGGGCGAGAGCCGGATGGAGCCCTCGCGCAGCGAACAGACGATCCCCGCGCGGTGCACGGCCCGGAACGCCGCGGCGGGGTCGGCCGGGCGGAAGGCGAAGACGCCGGAGCGGCGCGCGGGATGGAGGTCGCTCGTCACCTCTCCCCCGCCCGTCTCCCGCAGCCACTCCACCAGCGGATCGAGGAGCCCCAGGACGTGCCCGCGGATGCGGTCGATCCCGGTCTCCAGCAGCAGCCCCACCGACTGGGCGAACCCCGCGAAGTCCTGCCAGGGCATGGTGGAGACCTCGAAGCGCCGCGCCGAGTCCAGGAGCTCGTAGCGGTAGCCGCACTGGTCCGTCAGGTCGCCCGCGCCGCTCATCGCCGTCCACCCCACCACCTCCGGCTCCAGCCGCCGCACCAGCTCGCGGCGCACGTAGGCGAACCCGGTGCCCCACGGCGAACAGAGCCACTTCTGCCCGCCGGCGGCCAGGATGTCGACCCCCGCCGCGCGCACGTCCGTGGGCACCTGCCCCAGCGACTGGATGGCGTCGACCACGAAGAAGATCCCCCGCTCCGCGCAGAACCGCCCCCATTCGACGAGATCCGCGTTCCACCCGGTGGCGAACTGCACGGAGGAGAGCGCGAAGACGGCCACGTCGCCGCGGTCCATCTCCTCGCGGATGCGCGCCTCGTCCGGCCGGCCCAGCGCGTCCGGGGGGACGACGGTGACGCGGGCGCGCCCCTCGCGCTCCAGCCGCATCCACGGGAAGACGTTCGCCGGGAACTCGAGGCCCGAGACGACGACGCGCTGCCCGCGCTCGATGGGGAGGAGGTGCGCGGCCAGGTTGATGCCGTGCGTGGTGTTGGGCTGGAGCGCGATCTCGTCCGGCTCCGCGCCGATCAGGCGGGCGGCGGCGGCGCGGGCGCGCTGGAGGGTGGGCTCGAAGTCGTCGCCGGCGAGGTCGTGGATGCTGGACCGCCGGAAGTTGGCCGCGTCCACGGCGCGGCGCGCGCGCTCCGGCAGCGGCCCCACGGAAGCCGCGTTGAGGTACGGCGCCCGCCCCACGTGCGGAAACTCGCTCTCCCGGAGCGCCGCGACGTCGATCGGCGGGGCCGCGGATGGCGTGGAAGCTTGCAACGATGGTCCCTGCTCGGGTGATTTCGGGTGGCCGCTAGTGTAACGGCGAGTGCGAAGGTGCGAAAGTGCGAGAGTGCGGAACGGCAGGGTGCGGAGGTGCGGAGGTGCGATCGTGTGATGTAGATGGCTGATGATCTGAATCCCCCGATCGGATCCGTCGGCCGCGAGCAGTCATCCGGATGGTCGTTGCCGTCAAGCGGTCATCCTGAGGTCCGGCCGAACGGCACTCGCCCGATCGCCAGCGACGGCAGGACCGTAGGATCCAGCCGAGGCACAAGGGAGACCCGGGCGCGGCAGCGTAGAGATCGCCGCGGCCGCAACGACCTCGGCGCGACCCAGATCCAGCGGACACGCAACGATACGAAGGCGCGACGAGCATCCATCGACGGAGAGGAGCGGTCATTTCCGCGCCTTGCTCCGCCATCGATCGCGTCGCACCTTCCCGCGCCGCCGATCGATGCCCATCTCCCGCACGCCGGATGGAGATCGCGCCATCGATCATCCGGGACGACGCACGAATGCCGCACCGTGCCGAGTCCGCAGGCTGTCCCCTGTACCCTGTCCCCTGTCCCCTTCCGTTCGATGCGAATCACCGCCCTGCAGCCGCACGCCCGCAACCCCGAGCGCGTCCACGTCCACGTCGACGGCCAGCCGCGGCTGACGCTCTCGGCGGAGCTGGTGCTGACGCTGGGCGTCCGCCTGGGCGACGAGGTGGACGAGGCGCGGCTGGAGGAGCTGGAGCGCCGCGACCAGCCGTGGCGGGCGCGCGAGGCCGCCCTCTCGCTCCTCTCCTACCGCCCGAGATCGGCCGCCGAGCTGCGGCGCCGGCTGGCGCGGAAGGGCTTCGACGCGGAGGTGGTGGATGCGTGCGTGGAGACGCTGGGGAGCGTGGGAGTGGTGGACGACGCCGCCTTCGCCGAGACCTTCGTGCGCGACCGCGTGCGCCTCAGGCCGCAGGGCGCCCGCCGCATGCGCCAGGAGCTGCGCGCCAGGGGCGTGGACGCGGAGACCGCCTCCGCCGCCATCGACGAGGTGATGGAGGTGGAGGACGCCTCCGAGGTCGATCTGGCCCGCGCCGCCGCCGCCCGCTGGAAGCCCCGCCCCGGCGAGGAGCGCGACCGCGCCCGCCGCCGCCTCCACGGCTTCCTCGCCCGCCGCGGCTTCGGCGGCGACGCCGTCCGAACCGTGCTGGCGGAGAAGCTGGATGGGGAAAGCTCGTGATGCGAGCCCAAACGATCTCGCACGGGCGGGTTTGCCCGAGCGGTTGAAACCGCGGCTACGACGGCGCAAGGTCCGCCTTCGCGGACTCGCAGGCGGGCATCCGCGCGCAAGGATGGTCATCGGGAGGGGGAGGTCGCTATGATCATCCGGCCTGCGTCGGCGACGCCGCGCCATCGCTACCGAGGGTCGATCCGCATCTCTTACAGACGTCTTACAATGCACGGGCCGGATCGCCGGCCCGGCGGCTTGCGCGGGGGAGCCGCGTGTGCCAGCGTAGCAAACCATCGTTCGCTTGCGATCCACCCACGCCCGCCAGCCGCATGACCGACATCACGAATCGACCCGCCGCTCCGCTCGCCGGCACCTCGGGGACCGCGGGCACCGGCAACGGCCTGGCGCGCGCGGCGCGGGCGGACGGGGTGCGGCATCCGGGGGGCGAGGAGCCGTACTACGTGGCCTCGGGGCGCGAGGTGGAGGTGTTCACCATGTGCCACCGGCGCGGGCTCCCGGTGATGCTCAAGGGTCCCACCGGGTGCGGAAAGACGCGCTTCGTGGAGCACATGGCGTGGCGGCTCCAGCGCCCGCTGGTCACCATCGCCTGCCACGACGACCTCTCGGCCAGCGACCTCACGGGGCGCTACCTGATCCAGGGCGGCGAGACGCTCTGGGTGGACGGGCCGCTCACCGTGGCCGCGCGGCTGGGCGCCATCTGCTACCTGGACGAGGTGGTGGAGGCGCGGCAGGACACGGTGGTCGTCATCCACCCGCTCACGGACGACCGCCGCCTCCTCCCCATCGACAAGACGGGCGAGCTGATCGACGCGGCGCCGGGGTTCCAGCTGGTGATCTCGTACAACCCCGGCTACCAGCACGCGCTGAAGGACCTGAAGCCCAGCACCCGCCAGCGCTTCGTGGCCCTGGAGTTCGACTTTCCCGACGCCGCGCGCGAGGCGGAGATCGTCGCCCACGAGAGCGGCGTGGACCGAGCGGCGGCGGCCTCGCTCGTCCGCCTGGCGGGCCGCGTCCGCTCGCTCCGCGAC
>Ga0247770_1001170_pt1 | contig 22190 bp, 10 predicted proteins | sample UWRJL136409B6_FD_179943 | JGI IMG/M metagenome (GOLD analysis project Ga0247770, IMG submission 179943) | Plant litter microbial communities from Arlington Agricultural Research Station in Wisconsin, United States - UWRJ-L136-409B-6 | ecosystem: Environmental > Terrestrial > Plant litter >... | reverse complement strand
TAATACACTTTTTTAAAGAGAAGTATTAAGACGCTAAATATTAAGTATATTAAAGGGGAATATCGTTTTATTAATAAGACAGCTAAAATAACCTACTATAATTAGCTTACTATTATACCTGTAATGCCTTACAGCCATTCTGCATTATCTTATAATAGCCTTTAAGGCTAAGGTTAAATAGACAATAAAAGTATTATAAGTGTTAAGATACTGTTATTATCTATACATAATAATACACTTATTATTAACTTAATATTACTTTATAAATAGATAAGTTACTTAAGCTTAAGCCCTTTATTAACGTATAAGATTATAGACTAGAGTACGTCTAGGATCCATATCACTACATATAGAAGCCCAGGTAAATTCCAAAAGTAATAAGCAAACGAAAGTACACAAATTCCTTTATCTACTTTACTTATAAAGCTAGTTAATCTAAATTTATAAGCTAATAAGTATATAAAAGGTTTAGTAATAAAGTCTTATTTAGTAAGTAAAAGGGGTAATAATAATAATAAGATCTTTAAAGTTACCTTAATTAATAAGGAGGGAGACGTATGGAAGGTTAAGGTATTACTTATTAAGTAGAAGTAAAGAAGAAGAGTTCTGTACTTAATGTAATAGTAAGGCTTTTCTGAAAACGATAATATATAGGAAAAATAGAATGATATAAACATTAACTTAATTAACGCCTTTAATACAGATTGTCTGTAATATAGAGGGAACTATTTAAAAGTAGAGCTTTTAAATAAACAGGTATATTATAAGATGATAAAGTATTTTATAAGCTGGAAGGGGTGTCTTTTAATGGATAATTCTTAAGAGAGGGAATTAATTATAAGTTACGTAAAAATTAAAGAGTTTAAAGTATATAGGGGAAGTGTTTTAATGTAATAAACTTTTATTTTCTCTAAATACCCTTTTAATTTATTGAAAAAAGATTTATTTATATAGGTAAAATTTCTCTTTAGCTAGTTAAATTTAAAGTAAAAAGTGAAATAGGAGTTATTAGCTGTTTATTTAACTTTTAAAGATAGTAAGGTAAATTTATAATTTAAATAGCTTCTAAGTACTAACGTTTTTAACCGTTTTTAGTACTGGTTTAATATTATTTAAGTGTTTATAATACTTCTTTTTTAAAAAGGTAAAGGAGTGATTAATTTTAAGAGATTAAACACCTTTTATTTATTATTTAAATGTGGACTTAAGTTTTCTTCGCTATAGGAATCTGGCTAATTATAGGTAATGGCTAGTGGTTTAATTATTAAGGAATAAAGACGTGTTATTAGCTTAAATAGTCTTAAAAGTCCCTTTAAGTAGTTAATAGGTAAAAGAAGGACTGTGTATTAAAGTTAAATCTGCCTTACCTGTTCCTTTAAGATTAGAGGATTAAAGTAAGTGTTTAGCTTTATTAATTAACTAATTTAAAGTGTAATTAATATATATGTCGTTTATATTATATTATAAGGCCTCCCTTTTTAAAGAGAAAAAAACCTTAAAAGTATTAATAAAAGGAAGTAAAGCGGGACATAATAAGTTATTAATAGAATTATTAATAATAATAGTAACGTTACTTATCTAACTGTTAAGTATTATATTCTACTATTAAATAGTTTATATAGCTTATTAAGTATAATATCTTTAGGTAATAGCTAATAAGCCCTATCTAAATACGTATTTATATTTATTTTACTAGTAAAAAACGTATTTATGTAACGTTAAGGGTTACGTACCGTTTTTACTAGCAGAAAAATAGTATTTAACTCTCATTACGCTTATTTAGCAATTAAAAGTTATATACCTTTTCTACCAGCAGAAAGAGCTTTTACATTCTGCTACTAAATGTTACACTCTGTTTCTACTAGTAAGAAAAACAGTTACGATATAAAGACTTAGTTCTCAGCCCTATACCAGATTTAATATTATAATAACAGATTATAAACGTTTTCTACTAGCAGAAATTTACCACCTAATGGAAGCGGCCTATTTCTTAGCTATAAGCCTATATTTAGTCCCCTTTACTAACACTACATACCTTTTCTACTAGTAGAACTTTACTATTTAATATAACTAACCTAGTTCTCACCCTAAGCTAAGATCTTATTTCTGTTACCTTAAGCTTTTATAACTTCTCTAATTCACACCTAACTAATAATCTTAATATTAAAATTCATTACAGCGCTAAAACTAATCTCTCTTTTATTCTTATTAAGAAATAGCTAATTTATTAATAAAAAAAACCTTATATTACCTTTTATAAACAGCCCCAGTATGTTAATAATCCACAGCTTTTACTTTACTAACAGCTTTATACTATTCTTAAAACTAAAGGGTGACGTTAAAGCAGATGATCTTAATAACCACCTATTAGATCTTTATACTTCCTTAAGCTATTACGTATAATAAAACAGTATATTACGTATATTATATATATTTCTAGCTTATAATAGCTTCAGCTTATTTAGAACTAATAAACTAAAGAAAAATATTTAAAGGTATAATTAACTATTTATATTTAGGTAATATAGCCTTAAATATATTAAATGTGGAAGAGAGAGTTTTAATCTAATATATTTAAAGCTTATTAGATAAAAAACTTAAAAAATCAAGCGAAACTGTAAGATAGAGACGTAGTAGTTAGAGTAAAGCTAATATCTATTAGAAAAAATTTAGAAAGAAATAAAATATTAATTAAAGGTGCTATTATAAAAGCTTATACTTATATTTATTATTATTAGTTCTGTAACGAAGAGTATTATTAAAGAAGCTGTTAGTAACACATTATTCTTAAAGAACAGCTAATATAATAAAGATATTACCGTATTAGTAAAAATCTAAAGAAGGCTGTAGAAGTATATTATTAAGAATATTATTCTTAATTTTTTAAGTATTAATAACTAATTACTTATAATTCTTTTTAAAGAAGCACTTCCTAATAACGAAAATATCCTTAATAGCGTTTAGGTTTAGTAATAGGTACCTGCACTTCTTAAAATGCTAAGCCTGGCTATATATTACTAACAGCTAGGGGTTTAGTAAGGATATAAGTATAATGTAAGGGCAGGGCCTTTAACGTAAGCCTTTGTTTAACGGCGCTAACTTATTAGTGTGAGAAGAAAGTTAAGAGGTTATATTCTATTAAGGCTAAACGGGAAGCTAAATGGCAGTTTAAGCCACCACCCTTAACCTATTATACCTGCCCTTATCCCTTAATAAGGCTAAAGAATTTACTATATCGGGGGTTTAACAGTAAGGTTTAGTAATGATTATAAATATAAGGAAAGGATAAGATGCTGAGAATTTAGGGATTAAGTAAGCTTTAAGTAAGTATAGCCTCTTACTTTATATTAACCATTAAGTTTAGTAATTAGAATATATACTCTTATAAATTATATATATAAGTGTAACTTTATTTACCAGAGACCTTTCTTTTTTAAACTTAAATGTAGTATTACTTATTAAACCTAATTAACCGTAATTTAATATATTTAAACGTTTTATAAAAAATTCTTAAAAGAATTAACTGTTAAAAGATTTTTAATTAAAGGAGATAACAGTTAAGTTCTTCTTAAAGGGATAAGTAATAAAGAAAAAATTATTTATACTTATAATAATACACTGTAAAGGTAGAATAATAAAAGCATTATCTATTATTACTTATCTTCCTTTTATTACTTAAACTTTATTCCAGACCTATACCTATTTTTATTTACTAATTACTTTATTATAATCCTTTTAATTACAGATAACTTTACAGATTTTTACGTTAAGAGGATTTAAAAATATACTTTTTAATAGGAAGTAACACTTATTACTTACAGCTCCTCTACCTTTCACTACTTACTATATATTACTATAATTACTTTTTAAAAGCCTTAATTACAATATAATCTAAAGGGGTTAAGGGGTTAGGCGGTATAGGAGTTTATACACTTAGGTTATTTTTCGATTTTCCTTATAAGAGACGGACGTAAGAATTACTGATAATTTAACCTTATATCTGATTTATCGCTATCTTAGTTATATTATAATAAACGAATTAAATAAAACCGTAACCCTTACTGATAAGAATCCTGATATATATAATGTCTTTAAAGCTTTAGAAGCACGATTAAAGCTTATATACAGCTATATAATTAAAAAGACTACTAACGAAGATAGTTATGTTATTTAAATAGATAAATTAGTTTATTAATGGCATTTGATTAAAAGAACTAAGCTGGTTATATTAAGGTGGAACGCCTTAGTTTATATAGCTGGGAGGTTTTTAAGCAGCTTATAAAGTTATAATTTTTCCATATTTATACTAATGGAAACTATTTCTTATTAGAGCTTTAAAGTAATTAAGTAATAATAAAAGGATATACTAAGTCTTCAGATTAGTGGTAAAGATATATATAGTGTGATTCCCACAATACATACCCTATATCTCTATAAAAGCACATTACTAATCTATCTTATCATTAAAATAGATAAAGTTATATCTATAAAACTAGCTAATTATAATATTAGTAATAATCTTAACTAACTTATATAAGGGGAAGCGGGACTGAAAGTGCAATGTGAGAATAAGATTATTAACTTTAAGATTAAGGTTACTGACAAAAATGCTATACTTTAGGTGGTAATTCTTACTATAAACTATTATATTAAATGTTTTGAAAAGTGATGTGAAGATATTAAATAAAAAGCTTAACAGGTTACTTATTAAGGGTTACAATTACAGATAACCTTAACTGGAACCTGCTTATTAATAATAGGGGGTAAGATGTTATTAATAGGGTTTTTAATCATTTATCTTTTAAGTAGAAGTAAGGTTAGTTAAATTTATCTTTAAAATATGCTATAAAAACTAATAGCTTTTAATACGTACTTAGTGAAGCTTTATACTCTATTAGCGTAGGAAGAGTAATCGGCTATAATATTAATATTTAATATTATTATAATGTTAGTTAAGGATAGCTGATTTTAAGAGAGTGGATAGTGGTCTTAAAGAATTAAAAGAGTGTTAGCAAATTATAATGTCCAGGGAGTAAGAAGCTGTTATTATAGTGGACTTTACGTTATAACTGGAAAGGAGAACTGGTTTTTTAAGGGAATCTGTTTATAGTGGGAAACCAGCTTATTATATAAACCTTTATAGCTCGCTCTTTACTCTAATACTAGGTTAATACCTTAAGTTAACCTAGGTGGTAAGATATAAAAGTGTGACCTTAAGCTAGTAATTCACTATTACACTTTATAAAAGTACACTTACTTAGATTACAGTTAAAGCAGTGTAAGGTAATTTACATAAAGCGCTATAAAGTAGCAAGTACTTAACTTACTTTAAAATTTCATTAAGGAGATATTTAGTTATAAGTATCTATTAAGTGCTGTAACTTATTTTTTAAATGTAAGTGTTTTAACTTAGTGGTATTAAAACTTTAAGTATACGGCCCTTAAGTAAAAGGTGAAAAGAGTATATAATATTACGTTATAAGAGCCTGGATTAGTAACCTTACCACACAGGATAAGCGCGTTAAAGTACCTTATACTTACCCTATCTGCGTTAACAGGTTACAGCAGATTTCTTCCTTTATTTTTAAAAGTATTAGGTAGAATTAGGTTAGTTAGTAAATTTTATATCCTTAAAAAGTTTTAAATTGCCGTTTTATATCGTTACGTAATGTTATTTTTATTTAGGGGTTTAGTTAAGGTTTAATAATGTGCTTAATACTAGCTAGTGGGGCTTAATTACTTATAAGAAGTTACTCCCGCAAATCTAGGATTTTAATTAAGCAGCGCTTAAAGAAGGTTAAGTAACTTTATTTCAGAATTATAAAGTTTACAGTTTACACCTACAGTATACGTCTTTTACTTAAAGATAATATGTCTTATAAATAACTTAATAAAAGGTATTGGAATTAAGGCCGTTAAAAGGAGGCTATAAGTATTTAACTTATATTCTTTTAAAAGGAAATAGGTAATTATACAGACTATAAACAGGCCTTTACTGCTAAGGTATTATTAAGGCTATATTTAGGACTATTTTACATTTAAGCTTATATTTAAAGACTTTACTAAAGCAGCTAAGTTCTAAGTATACTAATAGCATTAAAGTCAGCCATATATAGCTGTTAAATACGCCATAAAAGAGTCGGTGGCAGGGCTGTACTACAGGCTATAAGGCTTAACTCTACCTTACTTATCTACTACTGTTTAAGGCTTACTAAGGCACCTAATATATATAATTAGCTTTAGGTCCTATTTTCAGCTTCTTTAATTAAACTCTTATTATAACTAATAAGCCGTATATAAATAACTACAGTTATAAATAGTTAAAATAAATCTTACTTAGATTTAGTTATAAGGAAGTTATTACAGAAGGGTAATAAACAGAGCACTATAAGTAATATATCGTTATATAGTATATTACATTCCACGTTATTTCTTAATAACTAAGCCCTACCCCTATCTTACTTAAAGGCTACCGTTAACTTTATAATCACAGTTTAAGCGTTAACTATTAAGTATTTAACGTCGCTACCAATTAATGCTTCTTAAAGCTTAATTACTAACCTTTTTATACCTAAAAACCCTTATACCTTCCTTAATACCTTCACCACCCTAACCTTGAACGACCTGCAAAACGGTGGCGTGGACGGCATCCTCTACGTCGGCGCTGGCCAAAACGACATCACCAAGGGCACCAACGTGGGCACCTTCACCATCACCGCCGGCGCTGGCTCTAACCCCCAGCTCTTTGTCGAGTTCGACTACACTGGCAACTATGTCATGACAGTCACACACATCGATGTTGGGTGTGCGCCCAAGACGAACAAGTGCGCACCGGGCGACTACCCCTTCAACTCGGGCACCTTCAACCCGGTCAAGGATGCGTATACAACGCCGTCTGGACTCACAGGTCTCCCTTCCTGGCCGACGTGCAGTGGTGATGTTTATGTCATCATCCATGCCGCCGTCAGCTATACCACCACCGGTAGCGTTTGCGAGGTGGATCCGATTGATAATGGCCAGTAAGCGGTCTGACCGATCGACGCTAGCCATTCGGAAAGAAGCTGGCATTGGGATAGAGCGGCAGGAAAAGAAGATTATGATGATGTGGAGGATTTGGCTTCTTGACAAATATATACTTGTAATAAATACTATACCATCTAACTTTCATCGTGTCGTGTCTTCTCGTGATACATCAACGCGCCTCGGCCCGAGTGCCATTGTGTAGTGTCGAGGGTTTCGATGGGAGTCCGGTTGAGTGGGAGCGAATTTCTATCCTGCTGGCAATGGTGCGTTCTCGAGCGAGTTCTTACATGCTGAAGTTCGCTTCACAGCCCGCTGGTCGCATTGCCGTTGGTTCACTTTAGTGGGGGTTGTCCCTACGGCTGTGTGGCTGCCAAGAGTAAAAGGAGAAGTGAAAAGGGGCAGAAAAGTAGAGACAACCCCTGGGACCCCCTTTCTTTTCATGTAGCAACAAAACGCGATCCATACCAATTGACATGACGCACTCGCGCCGTCAGCAATGTGAGCGATGGATACGCAATGCTCCAACACATTATCTTCACATTAGTCCGGTTTCAATCAACATCGGGCCCATGATCCTACCTCTGTGCTATCGCAGCTTCCCCTTGAGCTTTGCCCAGTGTCTCTTCACTTTCCCCGATATCCTCGTATCATCGGTTGTCCCTGGCTGTGAAGCGTTGACCTGCGAGATGTTCGTCCCCATCTGTGAAGCCGGTACAACACCCGCATTCGTCTGCATCTTGCCAGTCCTTTCCATCATCACTTGTGGCAATGATTCCCAATGCTCCATCACCGTGTTATCAGGTGGCATCACCTCGACCGTGTCATCGAAGACGTACTCCTCGCTCTCCTCGTCATCCTCACGGTAATTATCTAGCATAGAGTGCTGTGAGACATCCGGACGGCCTCCTACTCGAGCGAGAACCTCTGCAATGCCATCATGCCCATATCGCGTGGCATTATCCCAAGGCGTCTGCCCAAAGGTGTCACGGGCGGTTACGTCCGCGCCAGCGGCGACCAACAAGTCGACAACCCGTCCTAGACCCATGGCGCCGGCGACGTGGAGCATACTGCGACCCATGCCGATCTTGGCGTTGGGGTCTGCGCCACGAGCTAGCAGAAATTCGACAATCTTCTCACTGCCATCGCCGAGCTCAAAGCACAGCTGGAGAGGGGTGGTCCCGTTAGAAGTCCGGAGATTTGTGTCAGCGCCGAGCTCCACGAGAATCTTCACACAAGTAATGCTCTTGGCCATGGATATTGCGATGTGGATGGGACACCGAAGTTCCTGCTCGGTCCCAAAGATTGAAGGGGTCATTCCCTGCGCCACCGTGTCGCCGGGTCGAAATCCCAGTCCGGTCGAGGGCCGGGTACGGCGGTAATCCGGCGGATCCTGAACATTTTTCGTGGCCTCCGGCCTGGTCATTCGATTCGGATCTGCGCCCAACCCTACCAAGACACGGATCATCTCGTCTTTGCCCTCGCTACACGCCACGTGAAGGGGAGTCATGCCAAGCTCGTTGTATAGATCCATGGAGATGCCGAGGGAGCTCATCCCACGTAATAGGTTGCTGTGTCCAAACACCACGCCAATCTCCAGGTATGATCTCTTGTTTTCGCGTAGCCTCGACACGGCAGAGGCTATCGAACCGAAGAACCTGCTGCTCAACACTTCAGGCACCTGGTATACAGATTCTGTGCCGCTGGTTGCCAATTCCTGAGGAAGAAACTCCTCCAAGCCGTAGAGGCAAATCATTGCCAAGGGACTGGAACACAAATATATAACGGTCGTGGCCATTTGTACGTCATCGTAAGTTCGGGTATAGCCTGTCAATCTCCCGCCCTTCCAATTGCCCGTCATTGTACGGACATTTTGTATTTTACGTGTATAATCCCGAAATACGACCGGATCGGAAAGAAGATCATTTAGGAATGCAATTCCGCGCCGGTCTGAGACGGTGAGCCGCGCGAGATGGTCGCCAAGGTATAAAATCGGATACGTGAAATCCACTATCCGTTCCCCCTCATATGCAGGAGATGTGGGAGCTGCCGGGTCCTTAATGCCGAATAAGCAGATTTGGGCGGCAGTGATGTGTAGGCGGGAGCTGTTGAACTCGGACCGAGTTTCAAGGTACTCGCGGGCTGAAAGGTGTGGAAACGCTACCCGATCGGTTTGTAGGTCGGGTTCAATGAAGTTACAAGCAACGTGTAACACTTCATCCTTGGTCGTGATTTGCTGTGCTCCATGGCTGGAAAGCGAAAGGAGATATAGGAACTCGGCCCAAGACATAGGTCGAACTGCGGCGAGGAGTAGCGTGAGCGCCTTGATGGCAAGGTGAGAGCTTCCCTCGCCCAACGCGAGAATTTGGTCGAAAGAGATCGAGTAAAGATCTGCAAGGGTGCTTGGCAGCCTCCCTAACTCTGCCCGTACGTCCCGCTCGATTCGCATTCGTCTTGTGTCGCAAAGATTCTGGATCTGGAGTGTGACCCATCGGAACCTGGAAATGTGGTTAGAAAGCCGTCTCCGTTACCAATCACCATGATACGCACATTCCATCAGCCCTGTCATTCAAGGTTGATGTGATCAGGTCTTTCAGCCCCTGAGATACCTGCCCTCTCAGCAGCTGCTTATGTTGGACAACGCGTTCGAGTTCGGCGGTGATGAAACGACCAATGTCGGAGCTGTTCTTTTGTGCATCGATATAGATATTTGGCGTCGAAGCTAGGCGAGCTACGATGTCTCCATCATTTCGACTTGTGAGGAAGACCTTGACAATATTTTCTGACTTGGCCACGATTTCGTCCAGTGCCTCAAACAGTTCGTGCCGTGAGCTAGGATCGCATTCGTCAAGAGCGTCGATAATTATCGTGGCCGGATTCTTCTTCAGAAGGTTCAGAATGATGTCTACCGTATCATGCAATGGGAGGCTAGCCGTCCCTGGCATTGGGGACCCCAAGGATTCGTGGACACGGCGGAGTTGCTCGGGGACCGAGTTTGATAGATCTTCGCCGCAAAGCTGTCGGGCTATGCAGCGCATGATCTGAACTGGATTGGACCGTTCGGGCTCAGCTGTGTTGCGTGAGCAGTAAAAATAGGCGACTGGCACTGAACTTGGGTGTTTTTCGGTTTCTTTGAGTTCGTAGTCGACGACAGCAGATCTGACAGGGTTGATTAGCTGCAATGGTCCAATTGATAGTTTTCATGAGCTGGACTTGGAGGACAAACAGCAGTTTCGTTTTCCCACACCCTGGCATCCCATGAAGCCAGAGAGTCCCTGATATGCTTGAGTCTTTCCATGCTCGAAACTCATCAGAGCTAAACATCCAAGCGCCAGAGTCGGGGAGACGACGGTGCCGCTCAGACACGTGCTGAATCTTGTAAGTGATCGGCGATAACCAATCCAAGATGATCTTCCGCTGCGTTGAATCCAGGCCGTCGATGTAGAATGGCACAGTGGCAACAACTCTCTGAACGGGATGTGCCATGGTTGTGATTGCATCTCGGAGGGCGTGAATGTCACTGGCAACCACTTGGGACTGCTGGATTCGCTCGAGATGGGTTCCCAGTACTGTGAGTTGAGATGTCACGGACGTGGAGTGTGTCGAGAGACTTCGAATTTCGTGCGCGGTCGACTGGAGGACTTCGGTTGCCACGAGCAGGGAATCGCGATCGACCTCTGCCTGCTTCGTTGAGATGTCCTCAAGCAAGTCTTCGACGCCCGAGTCAAAGACGAATGCCTTCATGAACCTCTTTGTCGTGGTCCTGGCGAAGTATCGGTGCGATTCTCCCAGGAAAGTGAGTACCGAAGCGTAAAGTGGGACGAGCGAGGAGCGAAGCTGTGACGTCGCTGCTGTGTTGTTCTTGAGGTAAACGACCTCGAAGATGGAGTACCGGGAGATGATCGTGGTTGTCTTCTCCAGGCCTTCGACCATAGTGGCAAACGTCTCGTTATCGGCAACGACAACCTTGAGCAGCACGCCCACCAGGGCCCAGGGAATGGCGGCCCAGCCCGGCCCCATGTTTGCGACCGAGTCCCCGATGCCCTTGAAGGAATTGATGCATGTAATGATCTTCTCGAAGACATCCCTCAAGATGATGACGTCGCCCTTCTTGTTCTTGATCTTCCACCTCTTTTCCACACACTGTTTCTGCTTCTGTGTTGCCTCAGCAAGCGCTCCTTCCAAGACGTTTCGTCGGTCGGCACGGGGTTCAATCGCGCTTCTCAGGTCGTCGCTGAGGGATCTGGCCGCCGCTTCCCAGAGGTCTTCGACGGGCTCCGGGTGTGGGCCCGGCACAAAAAGTCTGCTGTCGCTCATGTTGCTGTCGTGACGAGCTGTCAAATGCGACTAGATGCGGTGTCTCGAGCGATCGTGGTGCGATCGTTGGGGTTGTTCGTGTGGAAGCGGGGTCGAGTCTGGGCCCCCGCCTGGGCGGTGCAGAAACCGAGCATGATGAAGGCTGTCGCCTGCATGGAGGCGTCCAATGGAAGATGGCATCCAGATGCAAGGTGTGATGGATGGTGGGTGAACTCGGTCACCCAGTCGTCGTTTGGGGGTCGACTCGAAACCCGCAATTCAAGTACAGCAAGGAAACGCTTCTGCAAGTGCAAAACTTCAATTCATATACAAGGCAGGTGCGGATTGAAGATCTGTGGGAATGAACTGTTGACCCCACTTCTTCCGTCTTTGGCTTCCTCTTCCGCTGGATCATTCTTTCTTTCCACAGCCAACATCCACGCAAAACATCGCGTCTTATTCCATCGCGACTGCCCAAATAAAACAAAACTTGACCAACTCAGAACCCAACCCAACCACCCACCAACAACATCCCAACCAAAAACCAATCCACCCCAACTCTTACCCCGGCACTCCCAGGCACAACACTCCCAGCCACAGCCTGCTTGGCTCTCGGGCACGTCAACTTGGCGTAATTCTCCGGGATAGGTTGCACATTGTGCCTGTCACTGTAGCTCGCGTTCTCAGAAGGGCCCCACACAAGCAAAATCGGCCACACAAGACTCCCCGTTTCGTCATATGCCGTGCGGTTTCCGCGGTCAGGAGGCGGACCACCATAGTGACGGATAGTCAGCTTCCCACTGCGCCATTTGCTGATGCCGGTGGTGTTGAAAACTGTGGGGTGTGGTCAGTTGGGCCGGGAAAGTTCGCATCTGAGTTTCAACGTGCTGGGAAGACTCTCTTACCAGAGGCACCGCAAGATCCTCCCGACCTCAACACTTTGACCTCCTGCTCGCTGCATTCTGAGATCTTTTCGATCGGGGGACAGGAACAGGCGTTGTTGGCGTAACTTATGGTTGACGACATGTATTCCTCGAGGACATTCGATTGCAAGGCGCGGGCGCATCGATTGCTGATCACACTGGAGCATGTGCCATCGTCGTTTTTGAAGGGGAATGAGTGAAGGTCCATAGCCCAATCGATGACGCACAGGAGCCATGAGTCGTTGAACTTGACGCCAGGGCCAGTCGGGGCGTTGAGGGTGAGTTGAGTTGCGGTGAATGACTTGTTGGGGAACTCATAGATGTCCGAACGGCGCCCCTCGGCCATGGGGATGTCGGTCAGGATGGACACGTTGAATGACCACCCAGCGGTGGACGGAAAATACACACTCCAGATCAGAACCCAGAGGCGTCGCCGTGAATGATAACTCAAGCGCTGTATCCGCTGGCACCGTGTAGGCCAGACTGTCGGTCGAAGAGAAGGACGCCTCCGCTACAGTAAGACCGTGTCCGACGTCCAGCAGTGACACTTTGAACAAACATGCCGACTTGGCTTCGAAATCCAACGTGATGTTCTTGCCGGCTTTAGCCTCGTACTTATAGTAGCTCGTGGTCTTGCTCTCGTTAACAAGCCTAAAGATTCTAAGTCCTTTGGCTAAGGATGTTATGCCGCTGCTGTTGTCGGAGCCGGTAAGACTATTGGACAGGATAAGCTCTACGAATGCTTGTTGCGCCTCGGCTGAGTTAATAGTGGTAAAAACACCACCTGTTTAGAGGATGGCAGTAAGAATATCGGTCGAGGTAGACTGGCGAGCTTGTAACTTGCTACTATCTCTCTTTAACACTGGGATCGCAATGGGTACTAGAAATCCTTACGAGACCTTGATCCTAAGCAGCTTCACCTGTGCCAGTTGGACCATTCTGGCCGTAGTATTACCGTCGTCTCTGTTAGTTAAGATGATAATACTAGAGCGGTTACGGGTCTTATATTAAATGTCGGCTATAATCTCGTTAATAACGGTTAAGATGCTACCAGTAATGTATATGTTACCACTTAAGTCGATGCTGGAGAAATCGGCACCGTTAGGGTCACTTAGCGGATAAATAACGGTGGCCGAATCGTTAAAGTCGATAACGGTGATAAGATCGGGCTTAGAGTTAAGGTTAATTGCCTCTGCTGCGTTAATAAGCTCGACATTGATTTGCTGTGCAGTAGAGACGTGCAGGTTACTTGGGTTAGTGACGCGGTTAGAGTTAGAGCTGTTGATAACCAGGCTAATCTTCCGTCTGTTATAATCCTTAAGTGGTTTATCACACGTTAAGGCACAGATTATCTATGTTCTGTTAACCTCCCTGTGCTTGGTAATGATTTGGTCTCGGAAAATGCGCTACTGTCGCCTAGTCTCCTTAATGGCTATATGGACAGCGCGGTTAAAGTTAGTGCTGACTAGCGCCTGTGGCCCCTTTCCTTCTGTAACTGCACTGGTTAAGCCGTCTGAGTTGATAACACTGCTGTCTTTGTTAAGGCTTTTATGTGAGACGCGGCTAGCGCACTCCTCAACGCCGATTACCTTATTGTTGCTGGTCTAGCACCCAGTGGATAAACTGTAGGGGATAAAGGGCGGGCTGACAAATTGATAGTTGAGAAAGGGGGCTAGTGCTGTGTTACGCAGGCTTAGAGGGTTGGTTACCGAGATGGGTTTATTGGCGTTTGCCTTGTCGGCCTAATTGCTGTGTGAGTAAAAGTCCTGGACGTTATAGAGGGTGCGGCCGAAGCCTAGAATGGCGGAGCATTTAGAGTTACTGGAGGTGACAGCGTTGGTAAAAATGCAGCTGGTGACCGGCGGGATCTTTGCTTTGTCGGGGATGATGTATCCGTCGTCGTCCAGAATGCCGGCGGCGGCTTTAATGGCCTTGCCGAAACGGCCGTGGATGTGGGTAACGCACTCTAGAAGAATACTAATGGCGACGTTACGGCTCTGCGGGTAGTTGGGGCTGTTGAAAAAGTCGGCTATGTCGCAGTGTGCGGGATGGGCCTTGAGAGTTTTGCCCCAAAGTAACGGATCGTCGGGATTACCGACGGCGCCGAAGGTTGCGAGATGGCCGGCGAGCTGGCTTAAGGAATCCGGGCTGAAGCATTCCCCGCTGGAGTTATCGTCAGCAGGGCATCGCAGAGCCCCCTTTGTTATCTTCTCGTGTTCGGCCTGGTTGCTGTAGCCTGTCGTCGACGTTCCGAAGCCCAGACACAGCGCGGGAAACATCGACAGCACTTGCAGCGACAAAAAAAGAAGGGACGCCATGGTGCCTGCCGTTGTTCACGAGCACCAGAGCAAATTAGCAACGAGAGACTAGAGTGGGAAAGAGCGACTTAGGAAGAAACGAGGGATGGAAAAGAAAAGCACAGAATGCTGACCGGCTTATCAATTACCTAGACCAATTGCAAAGAACAGGCCAAAGTCGTTATAAGCACTGCCCGCCCAGAGCCTTGCCCCTATTCTGAGGGCACATTCTGAGGCCGACACAGCCCAAACCACTAGCGGCCACCAATATTGCGCCTTAGCTTTTCAGCTGTGCGCCTCAGCGCTACGACTTCTTCGCCGCAGAGCATCGTACCACACACCCGGAGGCTGAGAGTGGCATGACACCGAATCCAAAGCCGGCAGTTCTGTCCATCAGCCGCAGCGTAGCATCGGACATTGATGCCGTCAATACCTACAAGGCCCATAACATTGAGCGGCAAACCACATACCTATTTTCACTCAATGCCAAAAAGTGCAAGTCATGTTCCAGTGTATTACCCGACGTGATGGCGCCTGCTGCTACCCTCGACACCAGCGTGTGACATGACCCGCCCCAAGCTCCGATTTCTGCGCGGGTGTCAAGTTGTTTGAGTTACTGACGGCAGGAAAAAGTGTGGAGATGGGATAGAGACGACAGCAGTGTCACTTTTATAAGCCGTAAGCTAATGAGGATGTAAGAAACACAACACCAAATAGATCGTGGAGACGATAAGAAGAGACAAAGCTAAACCCATTCCCACACGGACGCCGATCCCATGATGTCCCCCTTCTCCATGGCTGTTTATTATTTGGGCTTCTGTCCACATACGGTTATGCTTGAGGGTGTTAATCCATCTGTCGGGGTCAATGAGGCTGTATCGACTTACCCGGCATAATACGTGTGGATACACCTATTCCGGAGCTCCTTTCGCGCCTCAGCGATGTACACGTGTGTTTCCTCGACGGACCTGATCCCAACGTTAGCCGAGGCAGCCATCGCAGTGCGGAAGAAGAGGCGGCCCTGTACCATCCGAGAACCCTGGTGAAGAGATAAAGGGCAAAGCCCTCAAGGGATCCGTCAGTCATCACCAAGTTGAAGTTGCCAATCTCCTTCATCTTGGGGTCTCTTGGCCACGACCCGAGGGGAAGTTTGAAAGGGTGCTCCTTGATGGCAGTAAATCCAGCTTCCTTCATCCACGTCAGCAGATTTTGGTCCTTTGCTACGTCGAATCTCTGGCCTATTTTCTCGCCGGCTTCGGTGAATAACGCTCCCCCTAACCTTTATGTCAGCGGTTTCTGTTCTGCATCGAGTTAAAGGAAGTCTAAATCCACGTACATCGGCTCAAGGCGGCGCCCGCAGATTGGGACTCATCATCACTGACGAAATCACAGCCGTATTCTGTATGCTCAAACCAGCCTCCTGGTTTTAAAACACGGAGAATCTCCTTGTAGACGGCGACCCAGTCGCTGATCGAACCAACCAGGAGACGCATATGCACCAAGTCGAAGTGGTTGTCGGGGTATGGCCATGGTATCGCCTTTGCGTCGTCCAGCTCAAACTTCACATTCGGAGGCACCCATGTGGGCTGGATTGGCGATACATCAGTACCTATCACTTCGGCGCTTGGATATTCGTCGGCGAAATCCCTACCAGTACGATTAATAAATCGGCAGGGAAAGATGCTCAGGAGAGAGAGCTTACACTGCCCATATTCCAGTACCAGTCCCAACGTCGAGGACCCTTTGCGGATTGGAGCTGAGAGGGCTACGGTGCAGCTTATTATCGTTCATCATGAGCATCATCTGATGGCTTTACGCTGAAAACTTAGCAGGCGTCCGTCACGGCCGGGAAGGTGGCAGCCGTCGAGATGCACTCACTTGATGTCCAAACCATCGTTTTGCTGCTCGTCGTTGGGTGCCCTGTGAGACTGTGAGGAACTCTGCGACGCAGTTAAGTCCGGGCTCAAACTGCGCATAATAGACGCACCAGTATTCGACGTTTGTCCGGAAGTTGTGATATGTCCTGCCGTGGATCTTGCGGAATGCTAGCACGCTCGATGTCAGGGACGCTGTAGAACTGGCGCTGTGCGCGATGAGGTTAGCGTAGTTCATTGGCCGCCACGTTGGTGGGAGTCTCAGTCAGCGCACTTGTCGGGTTCCAGAACCGACTCTCCTTCGTCTGCAATATCCTGCGAAATGGTTAACTCTCTGGGCCTGAAAAAAAACTTGCGAGCCGGCCAGCATACGACCGCGATGGCACCGGCCCCAGCTTGCGTGTTGCTTGGCTCAGCCATTGCTTTTTGTCTGGAATCCGTCGTTCCGAGTTGGCGTACTGGTTTGGAATGTTCGGATTCGGGACGGTTATGGGGTCAAGCAGAATAACAGCGACAAGTAGCGGCGCTCTGACGGATGCATCACTGGAACATTTAAGGCATTGCTCCTTCCCCGCTTCCTGTCACAGATCACCCCAACACCACCTGTGGATGCACGACCAGCTCAGCGTATGGCTGGCTGGAGATATAGGTGCATACAATCCTGCAGTGCATGCAGTTCCTACTCCCGCTTTTAGCGGCTTCCAGGTGCCAAACGCGCCGAAGTGCATCACGGTTGCTGCCTTCTGGTGATGATGCAGCGCAAACCCGGCAAAAGTTCTGGATCTGACAGCGCGATTGGCCGGCGTGCTGCAGCAGCTGCTGCCGGATATCGCTGCCGCTAACCCATGACCCATCTCCCTCCCTTTCACCATCCAATCAGTCGGGTGGCGCATGCATCCAGACTGTAAAATCGAACCATCCAATTGAACTCACCCCGCCCCCCACGTTACCCACCTCCAACGGGTCTGAGGGTGTAGTGTGTTGAATTGTCCATCAAGACCTCGACCCAAGTAAACATTGTTGGAGATCCGGGGCATTCTTGGGCCAGCGACCCGTTCTGAGGGATTGGGAATGGAGCGAATGTTCGGTTTGTTCTCAGGATTGAATGGAAAGTCAGAGTGGTTGAGAGGAAGGTGCACCTCATGTGGAGGTTCTTGCCATCAAAATAACCCTCTCCGTACGATTGTATGTCTCCCCAGAGTGTCGCACAACAGGCACCGCCATGGGACCTCGCCACCGCCCCCACCTCGCCCACCAAGGCAGACAGGACGCAATGGAAGACTGGCCGCCAAAAGCAAACGCATGCCCAGCGCGGCCCATCATCGCCTTGACCTCACCCATACCCTGAACTAGCGATGGAGCAATCGAGACGGTTGCCAGGGCTGCCGAACAATCTGCCCCGCGACCATCCTCCGGCCCAGGGGCTATTCCGTCTGGTAGTTGGAGGCCGTTTTACCTGAGGAAGTCGATGCTTTCCGCATTTTTTCGGTATCTTTGTTTTATTCTTGGCGGCAGTTGAGACCATCTATTCGGTTCCAGAGGCCAGAAATAGACTTGAAGAGGCAAATGAGTCGCTGTCATGGCTCTGGACGTTCCCTCCGACCATCAGTATGTTGGGAATGATCCGGCCCGCCAGATGCTGTGCACGGCTGACTGTAAATCTTTAGCACTATCGATTCTTACCTCTTTCTAGCTCAAGGTAAAGTATCGAGCCAAGCGGTACACCCCTTGGATCAGGCTAGCTAGCTGGAGGACCGACTCACTCGGAAAGTCTCGGGGAAAAGCGGGCAGCGGTGTGTCCAAGACCATCCTTGTCGACTACCTTGGAATGTGTATGACGCAGTACGAAGTACGCGAATCAAAGGGCCGCGGAACGCGAGCGGCAGGCGATGAAATAAACAAGTCTTAAAGCGTTTCTTTAGACCGCGCTGACGGCTTCGCTCGATGGAAATATCGATGATCGTTTTTTCGTAGATGTATTTATTGCCTGGAAATTTCTGCTTGTTATGTATATATATAATCGCCACTACACCGCGTTAAGTAACACACACTAGCGGTAAGAAATGGGAGTTTTGTTAGTTCCGCAGCGAAGAGTACTATTAAAGAAGCTGCTAGTAACGCGTTTTTCTGGGAGAACGGCCAACATGATGAAGATATTGCCGTACGTCCTTGGAGATGAAGGCTGGGTGTGAAGAAGAGAACTAGCGTAAGCGCAGACATATTAGCCTGGTGGTGCTGTTATTGTACTCCTGGCGGTAGCTGAATGGCATCATTATCGTCAAGCCATGCTGGGCGAATAAGTACAACGGTAGCGACAACTTCTTTAGTCGTGTACAGATGCTTTAAGACTTACAGCTCTATGCTTATAACTATTATTACTTAGTCTTAAAATGATGTAATTTTTCAGACGCTAAGTTATAATAAATTTAAGTCCACGAATGTTTATTAGGAAAGGAAAAAGTGATAAGGGGCTATTTCTTTAAGCTCTAAGAACTCTAACTCTGTATAAATTTAGTTACGGCGGTTACACAGATATATTATGTCTTGATATAATTATCTATCTGCTAATTACTTTCTTAGAGTATTATAAGCTTTTATAATAGTGGAGGAAATGGTCCTGGTTATTTTTTCTCGTTAAGGTGGGTTATAGAATTATTAGCTTATAATTTTAATATTATTACGATATAGATATAAATGTACTTTATAACTTGTGGTAGCTTTACTATAGTTATGTTAAAAGTAGTAGTAAGCTTACTAAGTCTTAGATGGCCTATATAATAAATCGGACTATCTGTATCTGATTCTAATCTTAATAAATAACTATATATCACTGCTACCTACCCTTTATTAAGTTTTTTCTTCTAACTTACGTAGAAAAATGATAACGACTTATTATATAGAAACGAAAAGAAATAAGTCATATAATCTTCACGTCCTTAAAGAGATTTTAGCTTTAGGATATATATGTTATTATCTGGTGTAATTAAAAAGGGGTTAAGGGGAATTATATAAGTAAGATCTTTAAATAGGTTAAGCTTTAAGTAATACTCTTCCCAGTCTTTATTTCTTTATAGTTTTAGAGAGTAAGTTTGGGAAGTATTGTTAAAGAGACAATAGGTATAATCAGATCTGGAAGTATAGACTTTAAAGCCTATATAGCTACTTATAGTTTCAAATTATATTAAATAATGTCTTGTTATGTTTTAGCTGGCTTTGAAATTAAGCTGCTGGATATGCTTTTATATTTGCTAAATAGTAGTAAAAATCGGGCTACAGGCCGTGTCAGAGCCTAACTTCTAAGCCTGGCTATAATTTGAGATTATTATAAAAGCTACATGAAGGGTTTTTATTGTACGGTGAACAAGTGCGGAAGGCTGCACTGCTACTAAACGCTGCTTATATTTATGTATATATAATTATCCCTATATATTTATATTAAAAGTCTCTTTTAGCGATATCTCCTGTTTTAAGTCCTGTAATATAAGTAATACTTTATCCAGCTTAAGGATATATTTAGATAATATTTCCTTTAAATAATGCACAGTATTTAAGTAATTTTATATTTATAACTAAAGCTGCTGTTAATTAAGGTAAAGTTAACAGTTCTCTGCTTTTATAAACTCTCTTTACTTTAACTTTATATTATTATTAACCTTTAAATGATAAACTTCTTAAAGAAATTTTAAGTTCTCCTCTTTAAGCATATCGATCGTTGTTTGAAAACTAAGTTCTGGGAAAGATAATTATATAACGTTAATTATAAATAAGAAAGGTAATAAAAACGCTCTACTTATAAAGGTAATAGTATCTATTTTTACAAACTTTAAATCGGAAGGTATAACTTTAAAACTTTTTCTAACCTTTCAGTAGAGAATTCAATACGTGTTAATAGAATAATTACTTAAGTTTATAGTAAATATCTTTAAGAAAAACTCCTCTTTACTTAAAAGAACTTTCTAAGTATATAAGTCTTTTATACGAGGCTTAAGACAAACTTCTATAGGCTTTATTCTAATACCTAACCTTTAGTTTAATTAATGTTAGTAACGTATTAAGAGTTAGCAGTAATGTATTATCTATATAAATATGTTCTGAAAGCTTCTTATAACATTTATCTCTTCCCTGCTGTCTTTTAACGTTATTTTTTTATATTAGTTCTATCTATTAATTAAAGTTACTTTATATGTAAAGAGTATTGATTAGTGGATATTAGTTTACATTTAAACTGGTAATGTAAAGTTTAAGTTTCAGGTTACAGTTATAAATTTAGATTCGCCCGTCCTGGGCTAAAAAATCAGCCTTATAGTTAAAGTAAGGGCCGTAATCTAGGCTCTACCTTAAAGCAACTAGGTAAATTACTCTTATTACCTAAGTGCATACCGCTTACCTAACTTATATAGCTTACCTTTTATCTGTTTACTGTAATTAGCCGTTTTTTAACTTACTGCTTACTTAAAGTATACAGCTTGCTATTTCTTAACTTACCGCTTACGTAAACTCTTACCGTTTTCTAGCTTACCGCTTAGAGTCTCTCCACTGGTCTAATCCACTTACTATAAGCTAGGAAATTAGCCTGCAGGTGCTATAATCTAGGCTCTACGTTACAGGTAATCTGTTTTGTAAAGCTGTTTATTAAACGCTTTCTTATTATCTCACTTACTATTTGCTTAAAATGTAAGATTTACATTTTTAACTTACTACTTATTTAAAATATAAGATTTTACTATTTCTGTCTTACTACTTATTTAAATTATTTAACTTATTAGTTTTCTAGCTTACTGTTTACCTAAACTGTTTAGCTTACTGTTTCTTAAGCTTACCGCTTTTGGGTGTTTTAAGCTTCCTACTTTAATTACGTGGCCCTGTAACACCTTTTAGTACAGTAGATTACTAATACGTTAGCTGAGGAACCCAACCTTATAATAAGTAGCTGAGAATAATTAATATACGTTATATTGTTACTTATATATAGTTTAAGAATAGTAATATTAATATAAAATTATTACAGATTATTAAGATCTTATTTAACTGTAATACTTTAGATTCTGGTTATGTAGCTAGTTAGGAGATTATTAACTTAGGCTGTAAAAGCTGGGAGGTTAAATAAAATTGCTGGCGTCGCTTCGTTCGTCATTCCGCGACGGCCCTTCGCTACGCTACGGAGCGTTCCATGCCTCACTTTTGCTCCTGGCAATTTTGGCGTGGGGTATTAAGCTTATTTAAATAAGTGCAGCGAACAAAGCGACAGAAACCTGTCCAGAGGCTAATACATTTATTTAAAGAGATAAAAACATAATTAAAAATAAATCTTACTTTTTAAAGCTTTATTTTTTAAGATTTAAAGACTTTATTTTATACAGTTTACAGGCTTTCTTTTACAGAGTTTACAGGCTTTATTCTACAGGGTTTACAGGCTTTATTCTACAGAGTTTACAGTTTTTATTCTACAATTTACAATTTACAGTTTTTTTTTCACTTTCACAAATGCAATTCGAACTGGAAACCTCTTTAATTTATATTACGCTATTTACCACTATACTATTTCTATTTCTATCTATAAAAACTAAAGGTTTTTTTAACTTAACTAGGTGAAGTAGAGTAATAATTTAATAATTTTTAATTATTAGCTTATATAATCAAATAATACGTTTTAATATGCATCACGTGATATAGAATCCGATTTTCACTTTATTTTCAGGGTTAGGGTTCAGTAAAAGGAGATATTCAGGTTTAAAGTGAAAAAATCATGACTTTCACAAGTATTATTTTAGTTTATAATA
>Ga0247770_1001169_pt1 | contig 22197 bp, 11 predicted proteins | sample UWRJL136409B6_FD_179943 | JGI IMG/M metagenome (GOLD analysis project Ga0247770, IMG submission 179943) | Plant litter microbial communities from Arlington Agricultural Research Station in Wisconsin, United States - UWRJ-L136-409B-6 | ecosystem: Environmental > Terrestrial > Plant litter >... | reverse complement strand
TCAAAACCTTTTAACGTAATAATAACCGGAACAACAACCTACAGGGTTAAATTAACACCTTAAAGGCCATAACGAACCGAATCTAGCACTCTCTAACCTACTATCAGGCCCACTTATAGTGGAATAACCACCTCCTCTACCTACTCTAGCTCCCTCAGTCTCTGTAAATACTAATTTCAGTAATCTCACAGTTAAAAAGCTAGCTAAACAATTGCTCCACCTCGCTGAAAAACAACAGCTCTTAGGCCTTAAAAACTACCAGTAATAGTTTCAGGCCATCTCTATCTAATTTAAAGCCTTACAAATTCCAGAATTTCTAAATAATCTAAAGGCCACTAATAACCGGCTTAACAATCTACAGAAGGCTACACTGCTTCTTACACTTCGGAACACCTTAAAAAAGGGCCCCTTATCCACTATAACCTTTAAAACAGACCTTAAAATAACTTATAAAAGGCTTTAACTACAATACACTTTAACGTAGTCAGCACTTTAATATAACCTTTACTGCGACTTCGACAACTTACAGTTTAACAGCAGCACTACTATAATAGATTTTAACGCTAGATTTAACACTATTATAAGCTAACTGTATGGCTTAAAGGTTAAAATTACTAAAATCGACTAAATAAATCAATACTTTAACGTTTTAAAGTCCCACTTTCCACAGTAAGCTAAACGCTATAAAGGACTATTATAGAGAGAATAGTGGCTTTATACCACTAAAGGTAAAAACATATAACTAAGCCTCCTTTACTTCTAAGAGGACTTACTAACAGAAACACAGAATTTAACCTCCTCCTCAACCTACCAGTTTTCCATATTACAGGCCAATTATAAAGGGTCTGTTAAGGGTAAGAAGAAAAACAATAATAACCAGGGCAACCGTCAGAATCAACAATAACCCCCTATAGAGCCTTAAAGCCAGAATCAAACCCTTAAAGGCTCCTTTAATTAAAAGAAGTCTGGAAAATAAAAGAATCATAAGGTAAAAGAAACCTCTTTTAGCACCTTAAAGCGCTTTAAAGCCGAAAACGATAACGATTTAATTAACGGCTCTAAAACTAAAGAAGAATCCAATAACGGCCTTAAAAACGATACCTTCACTATTAGCTACAGCCTTAAAACTGGTACAGTTTTTAGCGATTCAGAACTTAAAGAAAGCCTAAAATCCACTAGATTTAGCCTTTTAGCCACTAACAGCACATAGAACGTGTAGTAGCTGTTTGATATAGGCTTAACAGTTTACATTTATAATAACAAAACCTTATTTTTAAAGCTAAAAAAGCCTGAAAGACTAGGTGTTATACGTACTAGTGGAGGCCCTATAGCCCCCTAGGGGGTTAGAACTGTAAGAATCAGTTTTTTCACTAGCTACAGTGACGGAAAGGCTCAGTTTACACCTGTAACCCTCACTAAAGTCCTTTATATTCCAGGCTTCCCACTAAACGTGGTAAGCGGCGATAGGCTCTATGCCTTAGGGGGCACACTTATAAAGCAAAAGCTTTATTCGGCTATAAAGAGGTTAATTACTTCTTTAAATCACGAAAAGTCTGGCTTCTTTTTCACTGTTTAAGGTAAAACCAGCCCTATCCGCAACAACACACGCAATTCTCAGGCCTATAGGGTCACCTGGCACTGTTACAACCAGTACCTTAAACCCTCTAAAAGCTATTACTTTTCAAAAGAACTTATAAAAGCCCCAGTCACGGTTGTAAAGCCCTCTTTAAAAGCCGTGGCTATAAAGGGGGTAGTAGAGCCTCTTAAACCTACTACTATAACGTTAAAGGCACCCTTTAAAGCCCTGATTCAGTCTGCTAGGCTCTGGCACGTACAGCTTAGTCACATTAGTCTTAACCTCTTAAAAAAAACAGCCTTAATCACTATAAGGATACTAAGTTTCCAGAAAATAAGGCCTAAACACCTAGCCTGTAAGACATGTAACACTGTAAAAATGCTCCATAGGCCTTCAAAACAGCCTATAAAAGACCCCCCATACGCCCTAAGCCAATTAGAGGGGGATATCTTTATTATTCGGCCTACACTATTAAATAGTAAGCTGTATAAGCTTATTTTGGTAAATAGAAAGACTCGCTTCCAGCTCCTTCGGCTTCTAAAATCCAAAGATAAAGCCGTTCAGGCTGTAAAATCCACTATAAAGGGCTTATATAACACCTATAGGCGTTATCCAGCCCATTTCTACTATAACAGAGGCAAGGAAATTCGGCGATTACTACCATACCTCTCTAAAAAGGGGATTAGGTTCACTAAATCTAGCCCCTATGCCTATAACTAAAATGGGCTGGCTAAACGCTCTATTCGAGTGGTTCTTAAACGTTTAAGGGCTGTTTTTCTAGCCTTAGGCCTTCCATCAACACTATGGGGATACGTTATAAGCTCTGTTGTTAAAATTATCAACAGAACCGCCAATTCAACAAAGGAGCATACCCCCTATCAGCTATTCCTTGATAAGCTGGTACCTGAAAAAGCACCACATACCCCTAATCTTCAGAACTATAAAGCTATAGGCTTTAAGTGTATAGTGTATATACCACCTGAAAAACGGCTCATAGGGTGGAAATTAGCCCCCAGAGGCTTAAAGGGGCGCCTACTAGCTGTTCTAAGCCATCAAACCTACTTAGTATAGCTTGGCTAACGACAAATCACTTAAACCAGCTTCATTAAACTGTACGAAAACGCTAAAGGTTACTTTAAAGGCCCTGTAAGCCCAGTCAGCCTATTACAGCTCCCAGAATTTATAAAGGATACAGAAGCCTCTATTAAAGCTAACAAGCCAACTACTAAGCCTACGTATTATAAGCCTTCCAAGCCTACACACCAGCCCTTTACCACTTTACAGCCTATATCACAGCCCACAGAAGCACTACTACTACCTACTAAGCAGCCTACAGCACAGAATCCACAACGCTCTATAGTGGAAATTCCACTGCCCCAGGCCATTAAAGCTTAACACCAGGAATTCAAATAAGTGGAAGTGGACCTTATGGACACTAGCGATTTAGTGAATTATTTCATCACCACAGCCTCTAAGGAGTGCTATAAGGCTAAAAGAGCTAAGGCACTAAAGAATTTAAAGCTTATAACATTTAAACAGGCCCTGAAATACCCTTAAAAATAACAGTGGTTAGAAGGTATTTTCAGTGAGTTATAACAGCTCCTTATAACGCAGACCTTCTACTTCGTTAAACACTCCAGGGCCCAGAAGGCTGGAAAGAAGCCTATTTCCAGCCGTTAGGTTTTAAAAGAAAAGAAGGATTTAGAGGGTAACACCACTAAGTTTAAGGCTAGATTAATAGTACGGGGTTTCTAATAAGTGCCTAGAATCGATTTTAAAGAAACCTTTACAGCCACTGTAGCCCCATTAACCTGGCGAATTATACTAGCCCTAGTAGCTATTCTAGACCTTAAAGCCCACTAAATCGACTTTGTCAGAGCTTTTCTTAACTCCAGCCTAGACTTACAGGTTTATATTAAAATTCTAAAGGGCTTATATAAATTTAGCCTTAATAGCAAAGTTATTATAAACCTTCTAAAAAGCCACAGCTGGGACCCCTCTAAAAACTAAATTATACTGCTTAGAAAGTCCCTTTATAGCTTAAAACAAGCCCCCCACCTTTAGTAACAGAAGGTAGCTACTCTGGTGAAGAGCCTAGGCTATAAGCCTCTAGCCTCTAATATAGCCACCTACTTTAACCCTATAGAACAGATATTTATTATCAGCCATGTGGACGATTACCTACTAATAAGGCCCTCTATAACAAAAATCAAAGCCCTGAAGTAATAACTAGCCTAGGCCTACGATATTGAAGATCTAAGCCCAGCCTGATTCTTTCTAAGGGTCTAAATTAAACGTAACCGCTCCAAATGGCTACTGTGGCTCCACCAGAAGGCTTATATCACAGAAGCTATTTACCACTTTAGAGTTAGTAATAATGGGCCTAAAACACCACTATTTACAGGCCTTACAGCCTCCACTTCAGCCTCTCCCCTATTAAATTTAGCTAAACACCACCTGTATTAATAACTGGTTAATACTGTAATGTATGCCATGACCTAAACTAGGCCTGATATTGCTTTTACAGTACAGTGGCTCTCTTAGCAACTATAACAGCTATCTATTTGCCACCTAAAGGCTGCAAAACGCCTTTTATCCTACCTTTACAGCTCCAGAGAGTTAGTTATTAAGCTGGGCTTTATAAAAACTACGGAGCTTATAAGGTGGACTGACAGTGACTTTACTGGCTGTAAGGCTTCCGCTTAGTTAACCTACGGCTACCTATTTACTGTAGGTTCAGACCTTATAAGTTAGAAGTTAAAAAGGGCCTTTACAGTAGCCCATTCCACCCTTAAAGCCGAATTCACAGGCTTAATCGAAGGCACCAAGGAAGCCCTGTGGCTACAAGGCCTGTATAACGAAATCAACAGGCCTGTATCAGGCCTTATAACGCTATATAGTGATAATAAAGGGGCTATAGACACTGCCCACAACCCCAAGCACCACAGCCGAACTAAACACACACTACTAAAATTCCAGGGGGTCAGAGAGTGTGTTTCTGAAGGCCACATCACTGTGAAATACGTGCCTACAGAAGAGATGGCAGCCGACGGCCTGACGAAGGCCCTAAGCCCTGTGAAACACAAGGCTTTTCTAGCCCTCCTTAACCTCTACAGGCCTGATCCAGACCTATAGTGGTTGCAGAGGGGGCTAGGCCTTAGGGGCTAGAGAGGGGGTGTTGGTTTCTAGCCCCAGTGGGTCTACTGGGTTGGTGCACTGTGCCAAACCCTCTAGAACCCCCTGGAATCAGGGGGGTTTCACCCCCTAAATTCCACCAGTTTCCACTGGATTCCAGTTGCCACAGCGGAGCTGTGGAAGCCTCTGGAACCCAGTGAGTCACACAAGCACTTACGTGGCCTACGGCCATTATTCCAATCCTGTATAGTAGATAGAAGGCTCTGGAAGCCGATTACAGCCTATAAAAGGCCCTCTCCTCTCCTGTATCTAGCCTTTTACTAAGTAAGCAATTCACACCACTCATTCAGTTATATACAGAGGCACTGCCTCTGTACCTTAGGCCTTCTTTTGCTTCCTACAGCGCTTCTAGCGCTGTAGTCGGTTTGGAACAGTACCGCTCTACTTCCTCTGAGCAACAGGCCTGTACTACAGGCCTGTAGAACCTTACTGTGTAACAATGATAAAAGTTTACAAAGCTAATAAAGGCTTATAACTCTTTCTAGTTCTTTAAAGTAGGTTAATCCCTAATTACCACTATCTTCTCCAGTTATATTTTAAGCTTTTTAAAGGTTATTTTAAACTTTAGATAGTTTAATTTTTAAACGTAGAAGTGGCTCTTCTCTGGGTTTACTATTAGCTTCACTTTTTTAAAAGCTGTTAAAACTTATTATATGTGTTTTCGGTATTCTTTTAAAGTTTCGGAATAAATTAGAATATTGTTTCAATATATAAAGATAAACTTATTAAAAAAGGGGTGGAGAACACTGTTAATAAGATATTAAAAAGTTGTAAGGGCGTTTATTAATCCTATTAGTATAATATGGTATTAGTAATACCTATTATAAGTCTGGAAAGCCGTCTTATACTTATCCTCTTTTTTCACTCTAATGTAGTTAAACCTTATAGGAAAATTAAAGTTAGAGAACTAGTTTATTTTAATAATCAGTTCTTATATCTCCGTAATAAGTGGTAATAGGTAGTGGTTTTTAGTTATATCTTTATTTAACGTTTAATAGTTAACGATTATATATAGCTTACTATCTCCCTTTTTTAAGATAAACAGTACTAAGTACCTTACTAAAGATTAGGATTTTACAATAAAGCTGTTTTTTAAATTTTTATTTATATACTCCTATAGGGCTTCTACCTACTAGGGGTTTAGGTAGTAGGAATAAAAGTTTTAAAGCTTTATTCCAGGTTTAAGTTTAATCTTATAATCGTATAATTTATATTCTAATAGTTATAGTATCTTTTTTTAAAATAAGGTAAACTTCCTATACTTTATAGGTACTTTAAATAAGTTAACTTCTTTACTTATCTGTGGATTAGCTTTTTACTTCTTTCCACTTTTTAAATCGTTATTTAAGCTGTGTAGTAGGCTCTCTGGCCCTTTAACTGTTTTAGTAAACCTAACTTAAACTGTATCTGGTTTTAAAGGTTTAGTGTGCTTTTAAGTGCTTTATATATCTTTAAAGCGGTTTAAGGCTTTTTTACCTTTCTTTAAATACTGATTATAGCTAGGGGACTTATTAAAGATAAGGTGGCCACTCCTTTAGTTAATTGCCAGGTTATACTTTTCTAGTTAAGGTAGACTTAAAATCATATTATACCCTGCCACTGGTGTAATGTTAAAGTTTACTTATTATTTATCCCCATTAATTTTAATTAAGAGTAGTGAGTAGTGGGTGACTTTACTATTATTATACTAATATAGGCCTTCTTCTCCATTTTAAATGGGAATAGCCTTTTTATACTCTTTATTAGGGAGTTTCCTTTAGTTAATTAGTAAGGGGTGTATTAAGTTAAAAGCACTTTTATTATTAATTACTGCTTTTACCCTAAACGGCCTCCCTTTTCTATTTATTAAATTAATATTAACAGAATAGTACTTATACTCCTTTAACATTTAAGTTATAGTAATTACCTGTCTTTAAAGTCTTATTTAACCTATCCTTTAAGTGCCTTTTCTTCTTTTTAAGGTTTTTATTAATTAGTAAATTACTAGTTTCTAGCCTTTCTAAAGGGCCTATAACCTTTTTTTAATTCCTTTTAGAAAAACAGGTAACTTTAATAAACTTAATGATTAACCTTTCGTAGGTTTTTACACTTTAACGTTTAGTTAACTTTAAACGGTTTAATATTTTAAAAATCTTTAATAAGTTAGTAATATACCTTTTAAAACTAGATTATAATAATATCCTTTTACTTTTAGATCTATCTGTAATCTGTTTATTTCTGTTATTTTTAAGCTTTCCTCTTAAGGTGGACTGAATATATCGCAATTAAGCAGTTACTAAATGACCCCCCTTATTAATAAGTGGTGGGAGTTTAGTTAATTATAGTAACTTTCTATTTATTACTACTACTAAACTCTTTTATTAAGGTGTAGGAGACTTAATAGTAAGCTGCCTTTACCTTTACCCTTATAATAGAGTAGTCCTATCTTTATATATTAGGGAAGTGGTTATAAAGGGCCTTAAGCCTGTTATGCTAGTTAAGGGTGTAGTTATTATATATATAGTTAACTTACAGTATATCTTTATAATTAGGGTGGTTAATGTTAACTGCTGGTGTTATAGTTATAGAGTATAGAATGGGGGAAGTGGTACCTTATTTTCTTTTTTCTTTTATTTACTTTTATATATATTATTTCTCCTAAACCTCTTTTTAAAACTTAAGTAATAGTAAACTAACTTATTCTTCTATAAGATAGTCCTCTTTAACAAGTTAGTGTTTAAGTTAATTAATAAAGTAAACTCTGTTTTAAAGTTGTAATTTAATCTTTACTACTTTATCTTTAGATGTTATAATAAGGCCCCTAATTTGTAAGTCCTTTACTTTATTTACCAGCTCCTAATATTTTTCCTTTAACTTCTAAACCTTTTATTAATATGCTTGTTTTTTATCTTTTTAGGGGACCTTTAGGGTACTAGTCTGAGGTATACTAACCTTAATATAGGGTAGCCACTTAAGTTATCCTTTTTTTAAGGAGGTAAGGGTGCTAATCCACTTAACGTGCTTAAAGCGTTTAAGAGTTTTAAGGGATATAGTTAAAAAGAACTTCTGTTTTTCTAACTTAATTCTTTTAGCCTGCTCTTTTTTACTTTTTAAGGCTTATTTTACTACTTAAGTGGCCTGGAGAGCTAGTTCTTTAACTCCTTTTACTATTTTAGTAAGGTTTAAGTTAAGGTCCTTCCTAGATTTCCTTAATTCCTAGGTTTACAGTGTAAGGTTTTTAAGGCCTGTAATAGTTAACTAGAACATTTCTTCCTAAAGTTAATCTTTTATAACCTGCACTTTTAACTACTTTAAGTTTCCACTTTAGAGTTAGTTTATAGCGACCTACACCTTTATAATTAACTTTTCTAAGACACCTTTAAGGATTAGATATATTACGTCTTAAGGTTCTTCCTCTTCTTCTTCCTTATCTTTTAAGTTATACTTATCTATCTAAGTGTAATTTTCTTTATTACTTACTATCCTGATATAGATATCTTTTAAGTTAAACTTGACGTGTTTCCCTTTATCTAAGACTGGGTTTTAACTAACTTACTTTAGTAATAGATATTACTATACTATATAACCTTTTTTACTGTAATTAAAGTATTAGATTTAAGATAGGTTTTTAAATGGCTTTCACTGCTGTTATTATTAAGGTTTGTTACAGTTAGGCCGATTTTAATGGTTTATTATATTAATGTTTATTAATTTAGGGTAATAGCCTATTATGGTTAACTGGTTCCCCTTTTTAGGTTTACTTAATTAATGGGGAGCCTGTTTTTTCTAGAAGTTCTTTTAATAATAGTGATTATAATACTGATTATCGGCCTTAATAGCTATCTTAATTAGCTTTTAAAGATAATCTGGTTAATCTGTTTAATAAACGTTTTTAGTAATATATCCCTTTAATCCGCTTTAGAATAATATTATTAAAGCCTTTTAACTAAGCTTAGTTTTTACAGCTTTTAATTTAAAGTGTGTGGAGAACTTAAAGATTAAGGACGTCTACTTTAAAGTTATAAGGTGTTATTTAACTTACTTTAAGGTATTTAGTTCTTTAAACTCTATCTAAAGTTAGTTAATAAACACGTTAAAGTTGTTAAAAGGGGCTTAAGTCTTTAAAGCTTCCTTTTAAACTTTATTTACAGAGAGGTTATTAATTATTTTCGTATAAGGTTTATATTAATAAGTTACCACTTTATCTAGTAAGGCTTTAGTAAACCTAACTTTTCTTTCTTTTTTAAAGAACTATTTATTATAATAGGTGACATAGCTTTAAAGCTGGGCTATTTAGGACTTTAACTATATAAAGTCTCCTTTAAAGCGTAAGGGTAAGGGAAGTTTCACTTATTTCTTCTATAAGCCTTTAAGGTTATTATTCTTTAATTTAATAGTATTAAGTTAAGTTTAAAGTTTCTTAATAAGATTAATATAGCTTTTAATGTCTTTAGGGAAGGCCTTATTAAGTTCCTTAATTAATCTCTGCTGGTTAAGGTTTAACTTTTTAAGGTGTGTAGTTAATTTGTTAATAGTGGGAAGCTAAGGTTAAGCTTATGCTTCTTTAAGTTCCTTACCTTTTTTAAAGGTTAATATATTAGTGACGGGAGAGAGGTAATATTTAGAAGTTTAATAAACAGCGTTTAAAACTGTAACGTTAGTATTATATTATAACCTGTACCTAATATAAGCCTTAAGAGGACTAGTGTGAGTTAAGACAGAATGTATAGTAAGATGTTAATAAGTAAGGGGTGTTTTAAAGACGGCTTATTAAGTTAGTACTTTTAAACGGGGAGTTTAATGTTATTATAGGTTGCTGTTATTATAATATATAAAGGTGAATCTAAATAGTAGGATATAAATGAATAATTAAATACTAGTGTGAGGAATTAAAGTCCCTTACGGTGGTTATAGGCATAATTATAACTATCTATATTAATTAATTAAGAGGTACTTTATACCTTGCTTATAGTGTTGTAAGTGTTTATAGAGCGATCACTCTACACTGTGTAAGCGCTCCGCTTATAAGGTTTCTCCTGCTTGTAGTGCGAGCACTTGGCATGCTGTGAGCACCACCTTACTGGTTATAAGGGCTTCGGGTCTTTATACCCCTAGCCTAGTGTGTAGTACCGTGCGTACTGCCTTACTGCACTGTTCCTTCTGCGGGGGATTTGTCAGGCCGCTCTGGCTTAGGTAACGGCCTGCAGGGTCGTTATAAATAATGGCCTAAAGGAAGTAAGTTAGTAAAGTGTAGAACTGAAAGTTATAACGAATAAAGAATTATAAACTGGTAATAATTAAAGTGGTATAAAGAAGATTAGATTAAAAGGGGGAGATATTACAGAGTTACCCTTAAGCCGTTAACGCCTTAGTCCCGGTTGAACCTTAAGGAGTTACCCCAGGCTAAAGGGGTCTCCCTTTCTACTCTGGACGAAAAAGGAAGTAACGTAGGACCTTTAAGCCATTACAGCTAAAGGGCGTAAGCGTAGCAGAACTGAGAACGACCCACTTACACCCTTATCTCACTTATAATACACGTTAGCATAAGGTATTAACCTTATAACTTATTACCGTGTTTAGTAATTAAGACTAAATTATATATATTTTAGTAGGATAAATAGAAGAGTGGGCGGGGTGGAAACGCCCTAACTACGCCCCGACAGTAGATAGTTAGCAGCAGAGGGACCGCTTGCCCTTACGGGCGGAGCTTTCAGCTCCTACAGTGTAAGATAAATAATAATAATAATATCTAGTACATATATATATTATAATTAAAATTATTACTTAAGAGCTATCTTTACAAATTACGCGTCTTCTGCTTTCCATTAATTAGAAATTTTAACTGGATGTAATAAAGGGAAACCACTCTACTAGAGCTTAGGAGGAAAGATAGCAGATTAGTGTCGGCTTGGAACTCAATGCGACAAACAATAGCTTAAAGCAGTTTTGATTTATAAAACGAGTATAATCTTCTATGGCCGTAAGGTCTATGCCCCGCACTCTTTAGCTCTGCTAGAGAGTCTATTCTTATATATATACTATTAACGCTCGTACGACTATGCCAGCTGAACTTGTTCAGCTGGCATAGCGCAGACATTACCACCACCCGCATCAGCTTGCATGTCGCAAATGCCGCAAATGTCGCTACTATTTACGACTCTACACCGCTCTATACTATCTTAATTCCAGCCGTGTGACACTATCTTCCCCTTCTCCAAGCTCGCCCTCGAGCCATTAGATCACACGAGGATCAATAAGCTTCTCAGGGTGTGCTGTATAATATGCTAAAAGTAAGGCGCGGGAGTCGTCGTTATTAAAATGCTCGTATAGTTCCCATATCTAGTCTTTCTTATAAGGATAGTCTTCCCATTCCACACAGTACTTCACCCCTACTCCCACAGTAGTAATATCCATTATCCTCTGTTGAAATGCAAAAGGGGTTAAGGTATTGGAAAGCAGTGTGTTGAAGGTGATTTATTTTTTCTATCTTCGAGAGTGGAAGCCGTGTTATTATAGCCGTGAGGGTGGCCAGTGCACGGAGTGCATTAGCCACACTCGCTTCTGCGAAGCGAGGTTGGCTGACTGAATACAAGGTTGGCAATGGAGTCTGGCGTTCTTGGCTGTGCAGATCCACGGATGCAGCCGCGGAGCGGCTGCGTGGATCCAGCCACACTGTTCTAACCACACTGGCCGGGTTAGAGTTGTAAAAACCCAACATCCTCTCTATCACATAATCTTCTGGCTTTACATCCCCAGATTCCAGCAGGACTTAGTCAGGGTTAGGCTTTTACTGATTGCTAACACGGTACGGTTTAATAAGCGAGATATGGAAGGAGTTATGTATACACCATCTGTAAGGAAGGATTAGTTTTATTATAGTAGGAGAGATTACCTTCTTAATCTTAAATAAGCTAAGCATCTTCTTATCTAACTTCTTAGCGGGTCTTTTCGTGCAGATGTTTTTAACGCTTAGCATTACTGTGACGACCTTACAGGTCGTCACTAGGGTTAGGGCGGCCCGACAATCACCCTGTAAAAGGAACCGTGTGCAGCACAGTGCACACTGGGCCAGGGGTGTAAAGACCTGAAGCCCTTACGACTAATCACGATAAGTGCTTACTGCGCTTTCCTTAACAGGAGAGTAAGCAGGGTAAGCAGCTAAAACCGCTTATCATAATTACGGTCTTAGAACAGTAAGCAAAATGAGCTTTAAGATATAAGGTACCTTTTAGATAGCTAGTATAAATAGTCATTATCATGACCACGATGACTATAAGGGACTTTAGTTCCTCACGTTAATATTACATTGTTTATTTATATCTTACTATTTAGACTTAACTCTATACACTATAGTAACAGTAACCTATAGTGACATTATACCCCCGTCTAGAAGTGCTAGCTTAATAAGCCGTCTTTAGTACGCCCCTTTCAGCATTGGCGTCCTGCTATACACACTGTCTTAACCTGTCTAGTCCTCTTAAGGCCTGTGTTAAGTGCAGATTATAACAGTTTACTATTATTCCATCTGATAAAAAGGATAAAATCCTATTATAATTAGCTTAAGTCAGTCACGGCCCTAATATATGTCTTACTTTATATTTTACCTAATATAATTCCTGAAGGCGGGCTGAGCTGAAGTAATATGTATTTAATAGGTTAGTGTTATCTATATGGCATCTTTCATGTATTAACTCGGGGCGTTTGTTTAAGCCGACCCTGTTGTTCTTTTTAGGCTCTGTGTGTAATATTACTATAGCCGTTTATGTGCATAACGATGCGTTCTCTGGTACGTGCTACCGTTAAAAAGGGGCTGCGCCGCGCGGTTCTTTAAACCGTGCTTCTTTTAATTAACAATCGATCCAACGATTTTTCACTACGAAAACCTCCCATTAAAAGCCCAATAACATTCTGGCCCTTCGATTGAAGGAAGATAACCTGATCCACGGTCGCGTTTCCTTTATTATTTCATACTAGGCTCCGTTCCATGCTAAGCACCGTCACATATTAGGTTTTGTTCCATACTAGGTACGTATCTGTTTTTCTACGTCAGTTGCATTTGTGTCCTTCTGATCGGAGGACTAGTAGTTTAGGCCGACAACAACGTTCTATGGGTGTGGTTCTCTTTATAGTTTCTTCCGTGTTACGCCATCGCATCAGTTTAATATTTGTTTACTATTTAAGGAGTGTTAAATCTTAGTGTGGATAACGTGCGTGTTATTAACTTATGAATACCATACTGTAAGTACTTGTAAATAGTTGCTTTTACTTTTAGGTTTTAGATTTTTTTAAACTGCTTAAGGGCTGATTTTAAAGCGGTCCGCTATAAGGCTTCTTCTCTTAGCCCGCCTAATAACATTGTTTGTTAAATTTAACGTTTTAGATTCCAGTTTTATACTGAATCTTAGCGTTTTGTCGCGGTATATTGATGAATTTAGAATTGAATAACAGTAGAAGTGCTTGTAAGAGGTCTAAAAGTGAGACTTGGAGAGTAGAGGCTGACTTAATGTCTCTTAAGGTTAGATGAGTAACATGAAAATGTAAGAGGAAAGTTAAGACTGTTAACTTTCGAAAATGGAACGTATTTTGCCTATTTTTTATATATGGGATTAATTCTGGGCTCACTCGGCTAGAGTTGAAGTAATTGAGCGTGCTGCGGCGTAGCCTGCCGAAAACGGTAATTAGGGTGAGTAAGAGTGAGCCAGCCTGAGCGAATCCTGAGCAGGGACTGAGCCGAGCCTGAGCCGGGGTGAGCAGCGTCACGTGGGCGAGGTACGAAAATGGAAATTTTGTGAGCCGAGATTCGTCTCACATTACACAAGAAAGCGGAGGGCAATTCCATCTCCAACTCCGCGCATTTCACGAGCTTGGGCCGTATGCCATCACCATTGCGGCCCGTGCCACGACAGACTCCTATCACAAGAACGTGGTACCATGTCGGCAATGCGGCTGTGCCATCAAAACTGTCGGCACCTTGGGCAGTCGGTTGCCCGTTGACAACAAGCCGTTCTGGACCTGGCCATAGAATCTTAACCATCTCTGCGGAATCTCCCGCCTCCCATGCCGATGTTTTCGTAGAGATTCCATCTGGGTGCGAGGTCTTGAAGTGGTTTGCCCCTTTTTACTGGTGGTATACCAGTCGGATGCTCCCGGTTTTAAAAGCGCGCGACGTGTAAATTGACATTCGTGGTTGACTTCAACTGCCATAGTCACATGAGTAGACCCAAATCTACAGAGCTCTTCTTCAATACCTTTAAGCAACCCTTTAAGTCAGAGCTCGTTGCTAGTTTGTTTAAAACCTTGACGGTTTGACCTGACAATCTCGTGATGGCTTCCTTGACGAATGAACGAAAAACCGAGTGGGCGATGTTCAGCCTGCCATGAAGAACGTTAAGAAGTAACCAAACTCGATCTTTACCTCTTTGTCAATACAAAAGTCTGTCCGGGAAGCCACGGAGGGGCAGCCAGGCCTCAGAATCACATTGCTCTCAATGGGGACAGTTTACACCTCCCCGTGGTCTCGATCCTGTCCAGCCCCGGGTATTCTTTGGAGGGCTGGTAGAAATGAGTGGTTTCGTTGTATATGTGATCATGTGCCTACTCCAACTCATTTCTCTCCAAATTGAGTGTCGAGCTCTCTAGGTCCCAGGCTGGAACTGAGCACTGGCTTGATACCTCACTGCAAGAAGGAAGGAGTCGTGGTCCTTGCACTCAGATCAGAACCACTCAACGGACGCTGAGATCTTGGGGAGTGTGGGGAACACATGGAAGGTCTCGGTGTGGTATACAGATGCAGCGGTAATATTCATGTGCTGCCTGCGGTGCTACCGTAGTTTCGTCTTCGAGGTCGATGGTTTATCGTTTTGTTCCACCACATTCGCCTTTATGTAGAGGCCGTGCGCAACCCACGAACCACGCGAAGCCACCGTTCTAGCCACCTACCCCAGCTCCAGGTTTAGTGGGGTTCTGGAAAAGTTCCTGATCTCCAAAATGCCCTGCAGCCAACTACACCGAATCTGGCGATGGCGGCAGTCTCGCTAACTTAGAATCCAATGGCTGGAGTGGTGGCTTTGCGTGGCTCGTGTGCGTGCACGGCCTCCGAGTGAAGGCGAATGTGGTGGAACAAACCGATATTTTCAGGATAGGAAACCGGGCAGCCTCTACAATAACAGCTCCGATTAATTAGAGAAATTCCGATGGTCGAAATACGCAATCGTGGCCCTCCACCATTTCTGGGAACCAGAGAAGTGGCTAAGTGCGGAGATTCCCTCCCTGAAAAATTGTCTCGCCAACTTGGGAGGGACATGCATGAGTAGCGTGTCGCCTCAGCATGTCGGATCACAAGCCGTCCGGCCTGGGTCGTGCGCAAATAAGCATTCCGGCGCTGATCACAGCATGATGCCTACTGCCCGACTCCCAAGCTCCCCGACGCTGCGGAAGTCCAACTTGTCGTAGTTCATCACACGACTCTCAGTTTGCCGCACTTCTGATCTTCCTCCTGTTCAGTATATCGACTGCATTCCGCGCCTGATTGGAGGAATGTATACGGTAGTTCCAATGACCGGACCGGAGGCCGATGAGCCGATCGAAATAGACTTGGTGCGTGTTCCGTTGCGGTTCCCTTCATGTCACATGGTTTTGGTATGCAACCGCTGACCCAAGTCGCTTCTTGTGACCTTCTTGCAGGTTAGCGGCGGAGACTCAGGCCTCGGTGATGAAGTGTATGTGCATCTAAATCAGACAGGCCAATGACCCTCTGCGGTTGTATTGACAGCAGGAACTCAGTTCAGAGCTTACGGCCTCGATTAGAGCCAGCGTCCTTGAATATCCCGTCGAATACGGCCGCCGCTACCATGCGTTCCGCTCAGGCAGTAAGTGTTCCACATCCCAACTTTCGGCGGTTGGTGCGGGACTAACCCTCAATCTCAGTATATTTCTTGCCGAACGACGAGGTTGGTCCCGTCCTGTTGAATAGCACGCCCTCCGAATTGGCCCAATTGACCCACCTCATCCCCACGCAGCTCGAGCAAGATCGTCTTGACTTGACCCATGTCCTCATGACAATGACCGTTGGTGATAAGCTCTTTCTCGCGCCAATCGACCCCAGCAAAATTGGTCGCGTCCTAGATATCGGGACCGGAACAGGCATCTGTATTTATATCACCCGCGTGTCGAGTTCTGTTCTCCGCTAATTCTGATAGGGAGTTTGGCCATGGGAGAGGAATACCCTAACCTAGAGGCATGCATGCCACCTTTCTGTAGCTGAGGCAAGCGGCGACTGACAGTTGAGCAGGTCATCGGGAATGATCTCTCTGCGATACAGCCCCCGTGGTATGACGACAATATCCCCGGCTTACTTTTTTCTAGGGAGCTCTGGCTAAGCACATGCTCAGGGTTCCCCCAAACGTGAAGTTTATCATTGACGATGTCGAAGCCCCATGGCTGCCTCAGCCGCCTTTTGACTTCGTCTTCTGCCGGTACATGGCTGCATGTATCAAAAACTGGCCTCTCCTTGTGGAGCAGGTTTATAAGTGCGATATTGGCCAGCCCTTTGATACGTGAATGTCCTTTGCTGACAAACATTCAGGAGCTTGGCACCTGGCGGCTGGGCTGAATTCCAGGACTTCGACCTTATGTTCCACTCACACGATAAGTCCTTGAAAGAAGATGGCAACTGGGCCTCGTGGGCCACCCAAACGTTCGATATCGTGCGCCAGCTTGGCCGCGAGCCGCACCCGGGTCCTAAACTGGAGCGATGGGTCCGCGACGCCGGCTTCATCAACATACGGCGCGAGAAGTTCAAGATGCCCGTCGGTTCCTGGGCCAAGGAGAAGAGGCTGAAGGAGATAGGCATGCTCAACTTGGCCCAGCTCCTCGAGGGGTTGGAGGGATTCTCGCTACGCTCCTTTTGTCAAGTGCTGGGGTGGGAGAGGGATGAACTGCTCGACTTGCTGGAAAAGGTCCGTGGTGAGATAATGAATAAGAAGGCGCACGCGCACATTGATTAGTAAGTCTTATTTATTGGGCTCCCTGCATCTCGGTTTACTAAAGCTTATACAGCTATGTTGTATACGGGCAAAAGTGCATGGAGGATAAATAAAGGCGTGAGAGGCCTGCAGAGTATCGCCATTTAATACGCTCAAAAAAACTTTCCATAGTAATAGGCATGGGGAGATCATATCCCGTCGAGTGATTTATTAACTCTCTACTTCCTTCTTCGCCATGATCTCGCGCTTAATCTAAAGGGATGAACAGGAATAGATGGGAGTGAGCAATCGCAGGATACTGTCATACATATTTTGTTGAGATTTCAACTCCAGGCTCTGTCTAGACTTTGTCGTTCGACCTCAATCCCCTAACGTAAGTGCCAGCCCCTGATTTCCCCCTCGCGTAAGTTTGTGTCTAATCTCCCGATCGGGTGTTGCCCGCATGTTGCAGCAAGCCTCAAGATGCAAAGCAGCCATGTGATTGTCCGTTCCACATCCCTTGGACACAAGCGTGCATGCTCCATGTGACCCAAGATGTTGGGTTCCAGCTCTTTTAGGGCTACTGCACGTAACGGTGCCTGATAGGATAGCCCGAACTGGCTGGGCGACTTTCAGCTCGACTCGGGTGAGGGACGAAGAAGACCTCTGCGTCATTGATGTCCTAATGGAAGACCCAATCATTATATGGGAAAACGAAAATCGCTCGAGTGGGCTAAGAAGCGGTTATTTTCGTCCTTACAACAATACATATGAGCGCTTTGGGAAGCATGCGTCAAAGCAACAGGACTGGCCCCGCAGCGCCGGCAAGCAGGCCATGCCGGAGCGCATTCGGATCCATTCTCGGCACATCATTAGGACTCTAGAAGCTGTACAGTCTGGCAAGCTATTCGATGCGGGTGGGCCTGTTGTTATGACCAGACCGTTCAAGGCTCTGGCCTATTATGGCGAGCCGATTAGCCGGAAGCTGCGAGCTCTGGAACAGATTTTCAAACCCCAGGAAACCCGCGAGAGAAAGGATATAGACGCCAAAGACGGGGGCGATTTGGCCGATTTCAAGGCCAGATGTGAGCACCTGAGATGCCCTGTCGAGTTTATGGACACGTACCTGCTAGAAAAGCAGCAATTCCTAGCCAGCGAGGACTGCAAGTCTGCGGCGTTTACCGATCTCTGGCACCTTTTCCAGCCGGACGACGAGGTGGTTGAAAGCACAAAATGTCGACAGGCGTACCAAGTCATCTACGTCGGCGGCAGTGCTCACAAGGCCGAGCCCCCACGGGCCTCTTTGGCTGCTAAGCCAGCGCACACCTCCTTGACGGTCACATGCGCATATCTCGACTTTGATGGCACGCGTCTGGGCCATATTACCAAGAAATTTGAGATTGAGCCGTTTGACGGCGAGCGGCTTATTACGTCTCTGCCTGTGTACCCACTGCGCTTCGCTCCCGGGAGCGAGAGGGGCCAGTCACTGCGACAGACGCTCATCCAGAGAGGTTTGATGTTTCTCGACGCCGCCAAAATAGCTCACATGTACCACAGTGGTCCGGCCGTGGAAACGGGCGAGGAAATCGACGGCCAGGTGGTCATCGATTTTGAGGAGGCGTTTTCACCAAAGAATAAGAGGAACTGGCAGCCAGCCCTGGAATCACTGGCCGAGTCATCAGGAACAAGGCTCTCCAGCGGCAACAATACTGAACCGTGCAACGGAACGTGTTGTGTCAATGATACTGTTTATGACGACAACTTTGTTGACGACTTGCAGTTCAAACATCACATTGCTCGCCTCACGGCTGACGATGGGACCGCATACCCGAGAGTCCTTCAGCAAGGGAACGAGAGCACCGTTCCCGACAACGACTTGCTCATCATGAGCTACCGCGTGTTTGGTTTCGTCTTTTCCACTAGGAAATGGGGTAAGCTGGATCTTTATTTGTGATTTCACTGAAATTGTGGCCTGGCGGTTTTGCTAACTTTCGTGTTTATATAGCCAAATTAAACCTAGACCAGCTTAGCCGGATCCATCATCCCGATGGATCTGATCAGCCGGCGACGATTTTTGACCACCTTGTGCTTCCCTCATCGCACAAGGAAATGCTCCAAGCGCTGGTTCATAGTCACTTCCGAGCCAAGTTTGTTGCTCTACCTGTGGCCCATTGCCGATGGTTTCTCGATCAAAGGAGCTAACGGATAGGTGCCAGGGGATCTCGGTACGACCATCAACGACGTCGAGTCGGCGCTCCTAACCCACCTATGGCTAGCAGGTCGTTGGGAATACATCCTTCAGCTAACAGAGGCCGACATACTCGTAACACCGCGGACACAATCCGAGTTTGTCCGCAGCGGCATCGTCTCTGGTGAGAGCAGCCACATACACATCTATTCTCCTTCCATCGGTCTAGCCTGCTAACGGCAGCGCCAGCTGTTCTGAGGCTATTGGAATTCCACACCGGTGTTCTTTTTCTCACAATGGACCGGGTTGGCATCATCGACGAGGCGTTCAAATCCCGAGTCCACGTCTCGCTCTACTATCCGCACTTGGACTATTCCTCGAGCCAAAAGGTCCTCGCCATGAACCTTGATTTGATCGAGCGCCGTTTCAGAGTCCAAAACAAAGCCATAAGTATTGATAAACAGGAAATTCTGGATTACGTCATGTTCCACTGGGACAAACACCCCGGCGCGAGGTGGAGTGGCAGGCAGGTCCGGAACGGCTGCCAAGCGGCGCTGGCCCTTGCGGAATACGACGCGGGCTTCCCCGGCCATAATGGCGAGCTGCGGCTAGAGATGAAGCACATGAGGGCGGTCTATGAGGGGCATATGGAGTTCTACGGCTATCTAGAGCATGTACGGGTTAAGCTTGCTCCGCCGCCGGAGAGGGACGACAGCGTCTCAGAGGATGGTAGTACGTACTGATTATGAGATTACATACTCTAGTTTGGTATCGCGCTTCGATGTTTTGGTTGGCGCTAGCAATTGTGGTGAGATCACCACAATTGGAGGCTATCGCGAGGCCTGGATTCTGTGACAATAGTATAGGTAGACACCAGCAAGTGTTCGGTGATGGAGGCTCGGGTCAAGATGCAGAACCAAGCTTCGAGCGGGATGAGGTTCTTCGACACCTCCGGTTGGTGCCATGTCCACCACGGGCAGTGACTATCCAGCGTTCCCCACGAGCTAAATTTAACAAATCCAACCGCAGATCTGAAGGTTGTTTGGGATCCTGGGTCTTGTCTGGCTGCCAGAACAGCCAATTTGAAGAGGTTTGGTTGGACTTGCGGGGAACGCCGCCGCAGCCCACCAAACACTTGCCTAAGGTACCTGGGCTTCTTCTTGTGCAATGAATCAGACACACTGGCAACGATTCTGAGCGAGGATGAAGAGTCGCGCTGCTCTGTCCGGAGGCCATCGAAGACATCCCACCCGAGCATCAAGAACATCGAAGTTTTGCACTGAAATGCTGCCATTCCATTCTTGCGGCTGGCCCCGGACACTGTGAGCGGAGACTCAAATCCAAGCCGAGGAAGGCACCTTGAGTGGTCTTTCATTTGGTCAACTCATTCGCGCCGACTGTTTATCTCAATTCCAGACTCCATATATTTTTTCGTCACGTTCTTCGGAAGCTCTTCTTTTCCCCACAAACTTTTTAAGTTTGTTCACAAAGGTTGGGCCGGGACCAAGCTATCCTTGCCCGATCCAATGCAACACTTCATCCGATGGAAGGCTTCGCTCAAAGGATTGCCAAAGGGAGCCACCTTCTTTCGGACAAAGCCTTGGTCAGACCATTTGCTGGCCATCACTGCTGAATGTAGTTCTTCCAGTTTCTTGGCAACGCCAAGCGAGGACGATGGTGCATGGCCACAAACACCAACTCTCCTGGCAAATTTAGGTGCGTAGCTGTGCCTAGGTTCAGCCTGGGTTCTCAAAAACTTCTTTCACTCGCACCTCGGCTGCTGATTCTTTTCTATTTTCTAGGCTGTGACTAACCTAGCTGCGCACCTGGTCGGTATCTCTCCATCCCTCACAGAGCCAAAGGAACAGCGCCGGCAACAGTCGCGATGGACACCGAGAAATCCGAGGAATATGGGGGTGGTGTAGCCCCCGACGGGATGGTAGGTGCCCGAACTCGAGAACCCAGCAAGATTCTAGCTTCTGACTACCTCTGCAGAGAACCGCAGTCTTCCCCCACCTCTCCGGTCTCCTGCTCTCGCCGAAGTTCTCGGACATGACTATTACCTGCGCCGCGCCTGAGGTTTTTAGTGCCCATCGCGCCATCATCTGCCCACAGTCCACCTTCTTCGATACCGCCATTGCCGAGTCCGACTTGCACTGGAACGTCCACCTGGCCGGAGAGAACCCCGAGAACGTGAAACGCCTCTTGGAGTTTTTCTACACCGGAACCTACCAGGACGGGCTCGCTCCTGTCGGACAGAAGCCGGGTGCCGTTGGCTTGATGTCCCGCGCGGAGCTCATGGACGACATTGAGGCAACTACCTGGGACACTGACAGCGACCTCACCGTGGGTCGCGTCAAGGATTGGGGTTATGAAGAGTATAACGAGTGTGGCGAATGCGGCCGGGCGAGCGATAGCGATTCGGAGATCGATGCCGTGATGGAAGTCGTTGAAAACGATGAAGACGACAGTGACGACAGCGAGTCGGAATCTGAGGAGACTTCCAGTGATGAGATTAGTGATGACGAGGGCATCACCATCTCGGGCAAAATTCTTGATGTTGATACCTTCGCCCGCAGCGACTGCAAAGTTTTGTTCGTCCATCTTCGCCTCTACGTGTTGGCTGACAAGTACGACATCCAGCCCCTTCGGCTCCTTGCCAGAAACAGATTCAAGACCGAGGCCGAGATTATCCACTACTCCTCGCCCCGGTGGTTTGAGGTAGTTGAAGAGCTGTTTTCCACCACCAGAGTTGACGACGACCTTATACGCGAGGTTCCCAGCGTGCTTTCCGCCGCCATGGCGCATTCCTCTGGCTACTGGAAGGGCATTCGGCCCATCATGCAGAAGCACGGTGACTTTGCCGTCCGTGTCATGGAGGACACCTTCGGTAATTACTCAACAACACCTCGGCCTTCCAGTGCTTCATCTCGTTCATCACCTCCGGCTTCCAGTGTTTCATCTCGTTCATAGCCACATGGTTAAACGGCACAGGACGCAGAGCTCGGCGAAAACTGGGTAAAATGCACCCAGATTTAGATATCTAGCTAGAGAAACTATCACATCTCCCGGTTATTTTCACGATCACTATATAACAAAGCCCGTTCCATTCCAGGTTTACACTGCAATGGAACATCAAATCCGTAAAGCCCCCATTCCTTCTTTGCCCCCCCCGTACCCTCTTCACCCTCACTCTATCCAACCAAGCCCCCTCCTCACATCCAACACAACCGCCCTCCTAGTAACCACCTCCTACTCCTCCCCCCAAAGCACCCCAACCCACCCCTCCAACGCCC
>Ga0247770_1001168_pt1 | contig 22209 bp, 22 predicted proteins | sample UWRJL136409B6_FD_179943 | JGI IMG/M metagenome (GOLD analysis project Ga0247770, IMG submission 179943) | Plant litter microbial communities from Arlington Agricultural Research Station in Wisconsin, United States - UWRJ-L136-409B-6 | ecosystem: Environmental > Terrestrial > Plant litter >... | reverse complement strand
GTGCAGATCCACGGATGCAGCCGCGGAGCGGCTGCGTGGATCCAGCCACACTGTTCTAACCACACTGGCCGGGTTAGGGTTGTAAAAACCCAACACTAAGCTTTGTGGACCCTCGGGCGGGCTCCCTCCCTAACTTTAGCAATACACCTCTTGGATTTCCAGTTATTTACAAAGTCAAAGATGGCTAAGGCGGCTAACAGCTCCCTCAAACAGCATTTCCTACACCGCATAATGGTAATGTCGTTCCGTCCCTTTCATCCCAAAAGCACCAAATTCAAACATTCACAACACTTCTTATCGTCTTTAAGCAATCTACGTATCCATTCTCCTAGAACCTGCCCACATTTTTTTAATCAGGGATGCCACCACGTGCCCACCCCCAAACGGACACCCAAGCGAAGGCTACCTAAGTGGAATCGACTTTTTAAACCTTATTGTTATTAAACGCGGTAGCGGCATGCTAAGATGACCAGTCGTTAGTTAGAAACATTAAGGCTCCAGTGTGCTCACCATACTGTAAAGGAGATTAACCTTATCCTTAAAGTCCCGCGGCTACCCCTACCGTTTTATACCCTTACCACAAGACGGCAAAATGTCCCTTAAACGCCACGATAAGACATAAGGGCGTGACGTTATACGGCCCAGTGCCAGGGTTAAGATAACACCAGGAAGCCCATCTATTACCATTTGCTACGTAATCATTGTTAACGCTAGCGTAAGGGTAAGCAGTATTATTAGGATTATCGTCTCCCTACACTCTTAATATATAGGGCTGGGACCTCCCGTTACGCATTGTACCACTTAAGCTAACAATCATTAATCTACTTAGGCTAGTTAGGTTTTAAGTCTTTATACCGTGTTAGGTAAGTTGTGTAGTTATACTGGGATAACCTGGTGTTTTAAGGTGAGTGTTTGCATTATAATGCGATTTAAGAGACAATGTTATTAATCAGCTCTGTAGTTAAGAAAGAAGGGGAAGGGGGATGTGCTCTAGCCATTTTGATGAATCTCGAGCACCACCTTATCTTTAGTAGGGCAGCCGTTTACGTAAAATAGTGCAGCAGATGGAGAGTGAAGCCGGCTCTAGTAAGTACCGTCTTTATAACTGGCACCACTGGGATAGGGGATAGGCTTAATAATGTTAGTGATAGGCCTTTATTAGCTTAGCGCCTTAGTTGTAATAATAAGGGGAGGCTATCGCAGGGTTTACAAAGCTTCCAAATCTGTGCAGACCTTTTAGCCACTCAACCACTAAGCCACGGAAGCCCTAAGCCACATTCACATTAAGTTTGGCGGGGAGCTTACGCAGCCCGCTCCGCTTAATTTAACACCTTTAGCGTTTTACAAGTTTAATACAGGGATAAGAACTGGGTCTCACACGGCAAACCCCAATTCCTTTATCTACAGTGCATTTATACGCCATAATAAGCAGCTCAGCTCTCACATAAGAGATTCCGCAGAAGCCCTCTCCATCTTATAACATTATATCTTACCTTTAAGGGAGCCGGGACTTAACTAAACATATATTAAATAGCGATACGTTACAGTTAATAGCTGATCTTAGTCGCCACTAAGGTAAATAACAAAAAGTAAGACATACGACAGATAAGCTAATTAGGAATCTGCTTAACATTAACGCTCCCACCTCAATAATACGCCTCAGCACTCGTCTAAGGGGGTGAGGACCAATCCCTACAGCGGGAAGCTGCGGGACACTGTAGAAACTGCCAGCCGCTCGGCTAGAAGCTCCTACTAATAAGACCCTTCCAATCAACAGGCTGCTATAAGGGGTCTATCAGAGCCGACGTATTAAAGGTCTCATCCCGGGCACAGTACTAGCCACTAAAGGGACCAGCTGTAACTAAAACCTCCTTTAATACCTAGCTAAACTGGCCTCTACCTATAAAGGCCCCTAGCCTACACCATCGTAACTTCAACACTTTATTAACTTAAAAGACTCACATGCAAGCCAACTTCTACAAGTTTCTACGCTCCCACAAGGACCGTGCTAACGTTACCTTTAGAAACGCACCCCTAGATAATGCCTTAGCCGAGACCAGGGTCTTCCCACTTCCACTCCTAAGTTACTACAAATTACTCCACCACTACTATCTAACCCGCTAGCCTGGCGCCACCCAACCTCCAGCAGATTCTACACTAGGTACGCAGACATCCGAGACAGCACACCATGCTAAGAGCCAAAAGCTTAGGATAGCACGGAGAGTGCTACTATAGATCTGTATTATAACGCTACAGATTACAGGCTTAAGGAAGATTCGTAATTAATAGGAGAAACTTTAACCCTAATTAATTTACTTAATAACCATCTTAACAGGGCGGAAAACAAGTGAAGGCGTTAGGTAGCGGCTCTAGAATCCTCCTGCCAGGTTTGCAGCAATAGGCACGTTAGTAAAAAGCCTAATACGTGCAGCTATATATGTAATTCTCGTCACAGCTTACACCGTGGCGTATACACAAAGCTTGGGGAAAGGGCTCCCAGGTAGACACTCGTCCACACTGGGAGTACTCTTAATCTGTTAGCCATGTCTGACATCTTTCAAAACCTATTTCAAAGATAAACGTGAAAAGCGGTCAGCGATATATAAGGATGACATACATCTGTTCTATTATCCGATATAATTTAAAATATATATAATGTGTAATAAGATAAAGAATAATCTGGATATAGGTGGTGCTTATTAACATATACCTATAATTCACTCCACTAAGTCATAATACCAGAGCAATCTCTTTACACACCATTACAAAGTAGTGAAATCAGGCTGCTGAAGATCGATCATAAGAATCCATATCTGTTTAAACTGCACCCCGCTCGTCTAGAGGATGTAAGGCACAATTACATTGCCGTATCCTACACCTGGGGAGATCCAAATAACAAAACCACCATCCCGATCAGAGGAAATGAAATACCAATCACCAACAGCCTCTTTAAGGCGCTTAAGGCAGTTCGGAATTTCCAACCAGGGCCTGTTCTAATATGGGCGGATATATCAACTAAATAGATTTAATAGAGAAGGGGCAACAGATTCCAAAAATGCAACAGATCTACAACTAGGCGGCCAAAGTTGCCGTCTGGCTAGGCCTAGAGGACGACAAGGGCTTAGGCTTAAAATTTCTTCACAAGTTAGAACGGGCACTCCATGGCATATGTGACGCAATATTTGCTCAGATAACCAAACCCAAATTTCATACCCTAAACCGGATCTTCTAACGCCTGTACTTTAAAAGAACTTAAATACTCTAGGAAGTTCAACGTTAAGATTAAGTTAACATATACTGTGGCGACTTAAAGTTTCCTTTACAATTATATAAGAAAGTGAACCAACTAGCTTAACAAGTCTGTAACACAAACCAGGCTGGCGACCTAATAACTCGTATCGACATTCACAACTTTACACACTCCAGTCCTGCCAGGCTTCATATTAAGCTAGGGAATAAGATTTCTTCAGCTGACGATTTTCTTAACTTCCTTTTAATCCACAGAGATAAGAAGGCTTTAAATCCCAGAGACAAGGTTTATACAATACTTAGTTTCCTTAGCCATGTCCCCCTCCTGAAAGTGGATTACAGCTAATCTGTCTCGGCTATCTACATTAAAATCGTGGTCCACATCCTCAAACAGTCCGGCCGTACAAACATCATTTATAAGGCACCTTTTATAAATGTCTCAGGTCTCCCAAAGTAGGTGTCTACCGTACTAAGTTGGGTTCCCAACTGGTTTTATCAGCAACTGACAACAAGACTTAGATTAATAAACTTACAATTCCATTCCTCTAACGGCAAAGGAAGGTTTATAATCAGTAACAACCAACACACCCTAAAGATCAAGGCTGTCTTACTTAAGAGAGTTCAGCAGGTTAGACTTCCAGTCCATATAGATTCCCAGGAACTTCCACTTCTTTATTCATTTAATAATTACTTATACCAGATATTTAAGCGAAAGGGCAACACACCACTAACAGACGCTGACCTTAACTGTGTATTCCGGACGTTATCTCTTAGCCGCAACTCGTGGCAGAATAACGACGTTTTAGCCGCATTTATATCTGCATGGAAGTACCACGAAAACGCCGTGACGCCTCAGGCTAAGGCCATCATCCGCCTTACTAGGCGTAATCCACAGAGCACCGACTACAGCCAATCTAAGAAAATAATCAAGATGTACAGGAATTCTATAAAAGGGTGGGTTTTCTATATACTTAAGCACTGCCACATAGGCATGGGAGTGATGGAAATGCGGGAGAATGATAAGGTTATGGTGCCATTAGGTTACCACACCCCCGTTATATTACGTAAGGTTGGTGACTTTTTATAAAAGGTTATAGGTGACATTTATATCGCCGGCTTCATGGATGGGGAGGTCACACGGGAGGTTAAAACAGGTTATATGGTCAAAAGTGTTTATAAGTTAGTTTAGGAACAGAGAATGGAAGAGCAAAGGCCAGGGTGCCAGTTTCCTTCATATAACAACCTCATCTGGGTGCATTACCATCCCACCTCTTAAACGCATCTCTAAAGCTACTTAGACTTTATTTTAGCAAGTCATTAGCTACGCCTTATTATTCCGACTTGCCTTACGGTGCTTCTCTTCCCTCTTATCTTATTCCCTCCTTCATCCTTCCCCTCTATCTTATAACTCACCTTCTTTCCTTTTATCTTCTTTCCCATATCCTTACCCTCCTCCTCCTTTAAGTCTTCATACAGCCATAACATTCCAGGTAACACACACTATTTCTTATTCTATAACCCAAATCTCTCCCACCGTTTACACACTATGTTATATACTTCCGTGTTAATATCTGGACGGGGGCCCCCACCCACTCTCCGCAGTATTACTTAGCTCTCACGCTTAACCTGGAAGAGAAACTGGTTAACGGGACAAGATGCTGCAATGTCTCCTTTAAAGCTACTAAGCTCAGAGTGACCCTCGTGCTTCTAACGATTATTGGGATTATCGCAGGAAACTATACCCCATTCGTCATTCCAGATACCCTGCTAATCCCAAGACTCTTTCACTCTTTCTTCTACTTAGGTTCCGTCATTACATTCGTAGAACTCCCAATCAACCTGCTGCTTAAATTGCTAGAAAGGCAGAGCATGGTGGGTGATATCTTGGAGCTAGAGAATACACGTCCTTTCGCTTTCCGTGGCGGCTAACAGCGAAAAGGTCAGCTAAGGCGTGATGCTCCCCGACTTCGGGACTTCTGGCAATTTCTCAAATCTTATCCTGGAGCGACTTAATCTTTCCTCATTTCCAGCTAAAACCCTAAGCATTTTATCTAACTTATCAGTATCCTGTAATAATAAAAGCATTAATGAAAAGGCAAGGTGACTCTGAGGTTTTTTATAAAGCAGTGTTCTCTATGTAAGGAAAGACGTCCTAAAGGTTAAAGGTGATGCCTTCTTCCATTTTTTCTAGCTTTAAAAATAAGTTAGCTAGCTTTAAGGTGGTTAGGGTATTAATCAGCTAGCCCAAGCCATCTGCAGGTTCCCCAAGCTCTTATCACACTAGGTAACTCACTAATGGCTAAGAGTTATGGCCGAAACGAGAAATAGCCACCCAAGTCACGTGTAAAGACTCCAACTTAATAAGCCGCCAGAGAGGATTAGCCCAAGTAGCGACAGGTAGCCGCCCGGGCCGTTACAGGACCAGCTTAGGCCGTCACTTAACGCCAGCTGCAAACTGTTCAGATTAGGGCGACCGACGGCCAAGCTGGGCATTAATATAGACCCTGCTACATTACCATTTTTTTTCTTACTCTTAGTCCCTTAACCTCATTCCAATTAAAATGCCATCTCTAATACCACCAGGGCCTCTTCCACGCACAATCTTTACTCTCCTACCATTAAACAAGTTTACCGAGAACGCAGTTCATAATCCGGCAAATGGTAACCAGATCTCCAAGACACGCCTGGGAGTAGGTGTCAACATAGGCATTCCGGTCAAAGGATAGACCCTGGCAGTCATGGGACGAGTGGACGACAGCAATGTGATCTACATTAAAGGGAATGCAATATCACAAAATCAGTGCACGTTCAAGGTCCACGAAACTTCAAGGTGCGTCATACTCTATAACTGGTTAACGAATTATAATACTCAGGTCTGGCCGTGCGAGTCCAAAGGCGTCACAGTTTTTCAGTTCGAGAGGCACTGAAAGCGCAGTGTGTTACTTACACCAAAAGTCAACACCGTCATCGGCATAGGAGGCGCCAATAGAGACCACCTCCTATTTAGGCTCCATTAATGGCGTAACGATAAAACTATAGTGCTTGACAATCTTCAACTCACCATTCCAGACTCTAGCCTTATAAGAACCGTGACCGCCAACATTACCAACGATACCGATACCAAAGTGCCCTCCCGCCACAACACCCGTATCCATTTAATGTCCGGCACTTTACTAACAATCCGATATTAGAAAGGTTAAAATCCTCCGATTAGAAGAGGGACATTTAGGCTTATTTATCGGGCCATAAATGTGGACTCAGGAGATCTGTTCGCCGTTAAAATCATCTCCCGTCAAGAGACTGGCGACTAAAGGTGGGGAGATACACTAAACTCCGCTTTGAAGATCGAGGTCGAAACTCTACAGCGGCTTATACATGTAAGATTTCTTCTTTTCCTTCACAGTAACATTACGCACACAAGACATCTAACCCGGCTTAACAAAGCTAAATGTTATCGATTATATAGGCCATAATATTAAGTTAGACCAGGTAAAGATATTCTCAGGTTTAAAGGATGGTTCACTTAGATCTCTATTCACCATTTAAGGTGATCAAATTCAGGCTAAGGCTAAAGACATCCTGCTAGATATGCTTAAAGCCCTCAACTTCCTCGCCCGCAAACATATCATCCACCGGGACGTTAAACCAGATAATATTCTCTAGAGTAACGTTAAACAGCTTAACAGCCTAACGTACTGTTTTACACTCTGTGACTTTAATCTCTGTGAAACCGTCAGCTACCCTCAAACTCACACAGCAGGAATAAGTGTATATTTAGCCCCTAAAGCCCTAGAACATATAAGTCTCACGCCTAAAGCCGACGTATGGGGTTTGCACGCCACCATACTCTGGGTTAAGAATGTCAACAAATTCCGAGACTAAGAACCGCATCTTAGGTCGCCACACCAGATCTTCAGTTTCGTCGCCAACTCTAATCAAGTACGCCACCTTGAGGAGATGGCAAGAGTCGACCCAGGAGAAAGGGCGTCTGCCGGGCAGATGTTAGCTAAGTTGCTCAAACCTAGACAGCAGCACGTTAGTCGTTCGCCAGTGTTAAAACCACTAACCGCACCTCAACCCGCCCTTCATTCAAACCGGCGTCACCTCCGATCCTCTGAAAAGCAATCAGCTCGGCCCCTATCGCCATCCAGAGTAGGTCGGAGATTGGCACCCGATGCGGTTCGCGGCCTTGACCAGCAAGGTCGAAGTACGGCGTCCCGGTCAGCCCGCCAGCGTCGCCAAGATGCTGAGGGGGCCTCTGGGGCGTAATGACCCCAGCCAGTAGCGCGCAGCCAGAGTCAAGCAGAGATTCACGGTATGGCGGTCGATCGGAGTATGGAGGAAATGGCGAGACTCGACCCAGGCAAAAGAGCAACTGCTGCGCAAACGCTGGCAAAGCTGTTCACATCTCAACACCGGAGCAAAACAACACTGTTCGGTACAGTGACAACGCCAACAACACACGGCCATGCTTACCCCACTTTCGGTTGACACTAAGAGAGGTGGGTTCACCACGAAGTCGACGCAGCCTGCGGCCTTCAGATAAGCGATCCTCACCGATATTTTGCGCGCCATAGCACCCCGGGCCAGAAGCGGAACCCCTACTAGGATGGGGGCGTGAGGGTGTGGCTGCTCAAGGTGAGCGACGAGCGAGTCTTCGAGAGCGGCAATCTCAGGGCACACAACGAAGAACCACCCGTCAGGATAGGAGCAGGTCACGCTAGCAAAACACATCTGGGGGTGGCCAACGCCGAGCAAGTGACATGGTGGAGGCTGAGGAGGCTGAGGCTGAGGCTGGATTTTGGACATATGGAGGATTAGAATTATCTATGGGGTAGACAGGCTTTCATCCACGGCTGATGTTTCACGGAGCCCCAGATGTTCTCGTGACCACGTCATGTGTTTTAGCGAGCCGCTGTCGCGTTGAGGGGCGTGTTCCCGGTACGATTGGTTTTGTAGTCAACCAGGCAACTAGGTTTGACCCTTTGTGGCGTTGGGAGAGTAAGGAAGGGTGAGGGTCATCCGGGGCAGGCCCTTGGCTTCGCGACCAAGGCCGTGTCCGACGCTATTTTGGCTTTGCTCTCTCACCTCGCTTGCCTGCTCGTCATACTGCCCGTTGAGGTGGACCCGAATACGCCAGCGCACACTTTGAAGTCCTCCGTCCAGTGCTTTTGACGTCTTCTTCCCCGCGCGCAGATGATGATGCCCAGGGATGAGGTCTTAACTAAAGAGCCCGCACCGCCCATCATCCCTTCCACAGCGGGGATGCGCCGGTCCAGGGAGGGTGGCGGCGCGGACGGCGAGGACTTCGAAGCCGCTCTGGCGAGCACCGTCGGCTTCGTCACCAACGGACCCATGCGGCCGTCGCCGTCGGCTATGGCGAAGGCGAGCATATTAGTAGGGGTCGCGGGCGAGGTCGTTGACGAGGCTGTCGACGTCGGCGTAGGCGTTGCGGCGTGGCAGGGTGCGTATCGCGTCCGAGTCGGCCTCGACGTGCCGGAAGACATGCAGGCAGGCGAGAAGGGCGAATAGCGTTAGTGGCGGCGCCTCGTTTGCTTGGCGCTTCGGTCGCGATGACAAGGGCGGGGAGGCCGTCGTTGGCGCCGAGCTGTCTTAAAGACCCGGTTCTCGTCCCTATGCCGAGTTTTGGTCCTCCCCAGGGCGTCGTGCCACCGACTCGGAGCGGGATCGAGGTCTGCATGCCGGAGCTTGTTCAGGGCATCCAGCGGCCGGCAGCAGTGGGGATCTGTCCATCAGAGTTCGTTCTGGCACTCTTGCATTCGCTTCGTTCAATAGCGGGTTCACGAAAGACCAGCAGCTTCCACACATAGACCCGCCGAGGTCATACACCGCGTGTTCAAATACAGTAGTCTGACTCTAGCCAGAGACACAAAGTGCGATTCTACATACTGCGGCTCTGCCCCTCCAGAGATCTGATTTCTCGCCCCGCATTGCCCTTGATACCTACTCGACGGCCTCCGAATTCGCCGAGGCTCGCGTATTTAGCCACCATCAAACCCACAACGACGAGTGTCGGTACGCTTCGTCGGGGACGCTCCCCGGCGCCGCCAAACGACCTAGCTTCTGGGTTCGACCACGCCTGTGGCCCGGTTCTTGTCACATTTGGCCAGCCTAGGTTGGAGTACATCTTCCGCCTCTCTACAATGACTGATCCGATCCAACAACCAACCACTCGGTTCGTGCGCTACATGGAAGTCTGCCTCTCTCCGTACCACCTCGACCACCACCATGCGCTGCCCTCCACACCCAACCTCAATCGCCGAGCTTGCCACCGCGTTCTTTACCTCCGCCGCCCGCCTATATAAGTCCGTAGGGACGCGGGTCGAGAATGGCTGAGCTTCGTGGAACTCTTCCGGACCAGATCTTAGCACAAGGGACCTGGTTGTCTGCGACGAATCTGGGCACACGAAATTTCCTTTTTCGTTCGTTATCCTGAGCTGGGGTGAGCTGTGGCTGATTTGTCCTGAGCTTCCCCTGATTCTTCCCTGCTAGGGTGATCCCATACGCTGCCGCCGCATAGCCTCAGAGGCCCCTTTTCAGTCCCCCCGGCTAAAGTTTCCTATCGATGGAATGTAGATGACGCGTAATCTGTAAGGATAGCTCCCAGGCAACAATTCCAATTACGACGTACATGTGTACTGGGTGTGCGTGTGACTCGTCTCGAAAGCCCCTATTATCAAAGCTGAGCAACCTATACTTTACTGAAAATTCAAACAAACGGTCCCTTTCCACATCCTCAACTACCTAAGCAGCAACCAGTGCATGAGAAGCACAAGTGTGACGTCTCCTAGGAGAGCCATCTTTTGTGAAGCCACACCTCTATTAGCTCCGGACGGCCTGGTCGAGGCCGGCAGGGAGGGACTTGAACCCGCCGGCGTAGGCAGCAGGGTCGGCGTGGTCGCTACGGCCCGCATCTAACGTACGACAATAAATGCGTCAAATCAGCATCCGTTTCAATATCAACCTGCAATTCATTTTATTCCTTAGACCAACATACCGTTGCGGTGGCGATTACCTCGGGTGCGTTGGAGCAAAACGTGTAGAGAGGTATGTTCGTCAAGGCGGCGGTGGTGCCGACCTGGCAAGAAGCGTTGCCCAGGAACAGACAGGTGTAAAAGTTGAGAATAAGGGGCGGCTGGCAGAGGCAGGACGAGTGGGCGGAGGGGTTGTCCGCCAAGGGGCTGCATTGCTCGTTACTCGCTGAGGCTGATAGACAGTTGTGAATAACGTCGCTCCGGCAAAAATTGTTGTTTCTGGTCGCTGTAAGTGACGATAGCACCGGCGTTGTTGGTGTGAAGTTGATGTAAGTGTCGCATACGCTGTGCCAACCCATGAGGTCGGAATGAAATAGGTGGTCTGACTCGTCGTTTAAGTAGCAGAGGCGGAACTCGCTCTGGCAGCTGTAATAGGGGCGAGCAGACAGTTTGGTTAGTCGTGCCGTAACCAGACTGGAGCCAGAAGCAAGGAAGGAAGGAAGGCAGCATTGGTCTTACTCAACAATATCATTGATGTGCTGCTGCTTGCACATGCATCCTAACAGGCTCGTACGACTGGAGATGCCACTACAGACGGAGGGTACCGCGAGTAGCCTATCGCAGGCTGGCATGACGGAGATGGGACTTCCTATGAAGCATCCCGGAGAGGTGATCTGCGAAACTACCCCGCGTAGAGCTGGCAGCAACAACATAAGAGCGATGGCGTATCTCCCCATGTTTCTGGAGCGTCTGTATTTCCGGCCGGGCCACGGCTTTCAGGCCGGTTGAAAGGACTTTGTGAGAAGAAGCGAAAGAAATTAACGGTCGCAGGAGCCTCAATTGGCCTTGAACAGCACAGAAGAGGGGGCACGCAGTTATTATGTCCAATGAACCAACCTGCATACACCATGTCACTTGCCTGTCCAGCCGCTGCTCATGCGTCATTTTTTCGTGGACGCTCGACCAAGCCAGATTCCGCCGCTTCGGGAGGCGTCCTCAATGCGTCAGCCGACGCGCCACAAGTGGAAATTGTCGGCGGCTAAGGACCACGTGCTCGCATCATTGGCGGCCCCGCTTCGTTATTCAGCTTTCTTGGCCAATTAATTATTGGTTGAAGAGACTAGACTATTGACGGCTGCATGGGGCTGTGAGCTGAGAGGATGTCCGGTGATGCTATGGTGGAGGTGAGGCCGGAAAAGGCTATTAAGTATAATATGACAGACTATGGACACTGGTTTCTGAACATTGAGCACTTGGCTCGCAGCCTTGCGATATTTTCTTGCAACAAAAAACCGCCCCCCCCCCCACCAAAAAAAGACGCTCTTCTGGTTACTTTCTAGGTGTTCACAGTGCTAAAATGTCTGGACCACGATGGCTCCGTCTACGGAAGCGCCCCAACGCCACATCGAAGCCGCCGCCTGCAAAGTCGCCGTTCCTTCTCACTCCCATAGGGATGTCGGGCCACCTCGTGTCGCAAGTGGTTATTCTCGTCACCCTTGGCACCTTGTGGCGGGTGTCAGTTGTCCGTCAGGGTATCATGCAGGTGTCCGAGGTGCCGGACTCGTCCTTCGTCCAGGGCAGGCTCCAGCCCGCCCCATTAGTGCTCTCGAACTTGCTGTGGACGACGTTGCCGGCCTGGGTCATGTCGCTGTACGGTGCCTTTTGGGGTGCGATGCTCGAGGAGCTGAAGAACTGCCAGGTCACCCTCGACCTACATTCCAAAAAGCGTATGGTTTATTCTTTATTTTTATTTATTTATTATCATTTTTCATGTGTGTGTGTGTGCTTGATTTCGTCCTGATGCGCATGCTAACCAACGTAAATGCAGAGAGTGCCCAAACCGTGAAGCAGACCCTACTGCTTGAATACAAGCACATTATCCCATTCGTCGACCCGATAAAGGCGGTCAGAAACCGACATTACCTCCTGGCTGCGTGCATGACGTTGAGGATTGCCATTTGGGCTGCCACCGGTCTGTCGGCAGCCGTCTTTTCTGTGGCGAACGTCCCGGTGGCAGCGAACGCGGAATTTACGACAAGCTTCTTCTTCGACGATGTAAAGGGCGGCGACAGGACCGTATATTCGACGAAGCCCGCCCTCGACATGGTCGCGTCTAACTTGCTTTATAACGGTTCTCTGTTGGCATGGACAACTAGAAACCATAGCTTCCTGCCCTTCAATCTGACATCTGAAGACAGGGCCAAGAACGGCCCGATAAACATCACAGCAACCACTGAGGCCTACTCGGCAACCCTGGACTGCGCGTTGTTCCAAGCCGACGATTTCCTTAGCCAAGGCCTGTTAACCATGGAGACGGTATCCACCGGTACCTTGTTGCGGTATAGCCTTGTGGACAGGGGCTGCAACGTTACGGATAAATATCTGCTGCGAAAAAACGTCTCCGTCTCCAAATCCTGGGCGATGGCGACCTGTCCCACCGCAGCCGGCCAGGTCAGGTATGGGCTTGTCAAAGGCGACTATGACAGCACCTCGCCGTTTCTCCTCACCAATGTTACCTTTCTCAGCTGCATTCCGACATTCTGGAAAGAGAATCGTCTCGTCACTGTCCGGTCTGGACTTCAGTCCCCCGGCGAGGTTGCGGACGACGTTGAGGCTGCACTCGGCAATGGCACTGGCTCCCGAACTAAGATTGTGCCCAACTTTGGCAACTCATGGGTCACTAACCTACCTCAGTACATAATAGTGGAGCCAGTACATCTGTTCGACGGCGACAGCCTCGGCTACATCGTGTATGGCCTCCGGCGTCTTCTGTCTACCGACCAGCACAACGGAACGCTTGACACGCAGTCCTTCCAGACCGCGTTTCGCGCTGTTTATGCCTCGTTTGTTAGCACATCAGTCTACAAGCCAGCCGAGGCTGCAGTCCGTCATCAGGGGTCGACGAGCATCCAGCAAAATATGCTCTTTGTCGTCAAGGGTCCGGCAATAGCGGTGATCACAATCGTGGCGATTACCTTGGTAGTCACCTTCGTCCTGACTTTCTGGCTGTGGAAACGCAGCTCCGTTTTGAAAAAGCATCTCGACCGCATTTTCGGCCACGCGCTTCTGCTTCACGGCAGCACCGACATCTCTGCGTTCATCGACGACGTCAAGAGGAGCGCCAGCCTGGACAGCCAGCTGGCGAATTCCAGTGCCGCCTCCGGGAAGGCAAACGGGAACTCGAACCCTCCAGCACCACCGGGAGCGAGGCCAATGCCGAGCCAGGGCAACAAAGGTATTGATCTCGTGGAGTATGCCGACCGAACCAAGGCGTTGAACGAGAGAAAGTGTTGGATCGGGGACAAGGATAATGTTCTTCACATAGAGCCGCTGTAGGAAGCAGTCAAGCTCTAATGGTGGCTTGGAGTGTAACACCCTGGATTTGGAATGGAGACGCCGGTGCGGAGACGCCAGTGCAGGATGCAGCCGCGGTAGAGCAATCCGGCTGCGGTGGATAAGTGGCGATGACTCTAAAGTCTAATAAGTTGATATTTTCCTTGAGCGAGCGGTTCATGTGCTTGGTGTTGCCGTTAGTTGAATAAATTAGTTTGTGATTTGCTTTGTCTTAGTTACCTTTGGAGTTTTATCTATACAGTCCGATCGTAGCCTACTTGATGCTTGACACACAATGTGCTGAAATAGCAGCCCGAGGTGGTAGACAAGCCTACAATGTAAGAATAAATAAGATTCCTCACCGGGACCGCGCCTTCTAAGTGATTATGTCCCTTACCCTCTTGGAGAGACTGTCAGAAAGAAGGGGGTTCTGGCCTCTGGCCAGAACACCATGGAGGTGTGGATAACAGAGCTGAATGGAGCTCAGCAGAGCTGAGCTCTGGTGTGGGCATCCGAGCTGAAAGGAGCTCAGGGGAGCTGAACTGACGCAGTCAGTTCAGCTGGTGTGGACCACAATTGCCACACCACTTGCCACCATTCCCAACTATAATAGAGGCTCTCTGGCGAAGCCAGAGAGCCAGAGAACAAGCAATACAATCAAGCAATTGCAACCCTCATCAATTCCACCAAATCCAAAAAGTGCAGCGCTTCTGACAGCACTACATGCTGCGGCGCAGCCTTCCGAAAATGGCTCTTAGGGTGAGCAAGCCTGAGCAAAACCTGAGCCAATCCTGGGCCGGGCCTGAGCCGGGGTGAGCAACGTCACGTGGGCGAGGCACGAAAAAGGAAATTTTGGGCGCCCAGATTCGTCGCACAAAACAAGAACTAGGCCCGCACAAAGAGCGGGAGGAAACCCCAAGTGGCACGTATGTCGTGGGAGGCAACTGACGTATCTCGTCCCTACATACCGCAAACTTAATCAATCCACCGCGTTCCGCGACGGGCAAGGTCTGAGGAATAGAGCAGGAGTAGCCGGTGACATTCAATGAATACTAGCCCGGACTCGACTGACATGGTCCCGCGTAGATCCAAGCCTGGTGCTGGCGTTGACGATGAAGACGTCGAGCCGGTCAGCATGGCGATATGCTGCTTCTAACGGCCCGACTAGGGCAGGTACTAATAGGACTTGTCAGCGAGACTTAAGGAGCTCGGCGACATACGGCTTACGGCGGTTACGAGGCGGGTAGGCCACGGTACCTCCGATAGTATGCCAGCCAACACCTCTCTACGAAAAGTGTAGTGGTCGAGCATAGGAAGCTCAATGTTACATACTTACGCCTGCTAGACCACCCGCACGCAGGTATCTGTGATGATTCTGCCCCATGGCCCCGTCAACCTGCCCATGTTCATACACCCTAACACCGACGCACCACACAATAAGGGCGTCATGTGCAGGCAGAGCCAGATAATAGGTTAGAGTGCAAAACCCTTCCTCCACTGCAATGACTGGCTACCCGATTAACAGCTAACCACTCGCGGACCTAGTACGGCCTTCCCTTCCGCGGATTGATGCTCGCGACGTTGCCCAACGTGTTGAACTCGCCGACCTCCTGTTTACACACCTGTGGTTTTACCATGTTCTTCACCTCCAAGTGCCCTATGGGCAAGCACGGCCAACCGAAGAGAACAAAGGACAAGAACCGGGTCTGGACATCGAGTTTTGGGTGCCCGACAAGGCACAATAGCACGCGCCACCAAAGGCGGTGCGCCGTCGAGAGACAATGACTGACAACTCAATTCAACAGCCAACAACTATCCCACGCCGCCCTCTAATCTCCTTTCTCCGGCCCCATGCTGCCAGGCAGATCCCTCGCCGTCCGACCTGCAAAACGTAACAGCCGCCGAATAGAGCGAAGTCGATAGGAAGGGACACAAATGGTTGAACTCCTTCAATTGCCGAGCTCGATGCCACGTTCTTCACCTCCGCCGTACGTCCATACGACGAGCAACAATAGAGACAAGGCCGGTGACGGACTTAGCAATCTTACGAGAACAGCCAGCAACACCCAGGGATCCTCCTGGGCGAAGCGCTACCCTCCCTCCACAAAGTCCTTGACACCGACAACCCCTACCGTACCCGAATTAAGCGAGAGCCCCCGCGCCTTAATGTTTGGGGAGAGGGGGAGCGGCCGTGTGTGCTGTGGGTGGCACAGAGCCGTCCGACGGCTGAGAATGCGATGCTGCCTGGGCGCGAGCTGGAAGGTGGCGGGCGGCGGTTAACCTGGAGATGTTTTTCTCGACCGCCGCTTTCTTTCACCGCAGGGCCGGGCGTTGGCGACCCCGCGGCGGGGCAGAACCAGGACGTCGAGCTTCTAGGCTGAGAGGACGATAGCGACCAGAGCTTCGGGCCGGACTGCAAGCTTAAGACGGTCGATCGGCATCCGGACGAGACTAGGTCATCCTGCAACTTCGCCTGCATTTCCTCTTCTGCCTTGCTAACTGTTTTTGTTTATAACAGACTCCAAGCTACCTACTTTCTTTAACAAGCCGCTACCCCTCGACGCCAAACGTCCCCCATCGCCGTCCGTCATCACTGCGGCACTCCCCGCCCCGCTCTTGGCTTTCCCTCGCGCGGTATTGAACTCGTCAAGTCTATGTCACCCATGGTTTCCGACTCGCGCCCCTTGTCGACCGTCTCGCCACACCTTGCATTACAATTTACAATCTCCTTAAGAGCATTTGCGCGAGCTAGTCCAGCGAGCTGGATCGGCGCTCCGCTGTGGCGACTACCCGGCTGGCTTCAACCTTCGGCTGGCTTCAACCTTCAGCTGCCTTCATGCCTGGCACCGACGCGTCACCAGACGGTTGGACACCCTCAATCGCCCCCTCCCGAAGCTGGCCGACACCATCGTTCATCGAATCGCCTCATCCCTTTGTGCCAAGTTTTGGCCCCGAAGAGTTCCATGAAGCTCGGCGATTTGCCCCGCGCACCCTCCGTCCACCAAATCCTCTTGCTGGTCGCTGACTGTGGCCGACCCTCTCCACGCCGTTTGTGGGTGCTCCCTCTTCGTCTGGTCAGAGTGCTGATCCATTCGGGTCGGGCAAATCCGTTTATGAGAGGGGCAACGCTGACGCCGACTAGGAACGCCAACGGGGAAAAGCAGGAAGAGGAATTCTTGAAGATATTGCGCAACAGTCACTCGCGTCGTACCTTCCGACCGACACACTCTCCGTCTTGCTATCGAAGTAGTCACCTACCGCTCGTTAACAACACAAGGCGATATGACGCGTCCCGTCGCCGAAGTTACCATCCAGACAACCCACTGCTGCGAGACCGGAGGGTCGGCGCAGGCAAGATCAGCAATGACCCACATCGCCCGCGATTCTGCCGTGCACAGGCTAGACCGCGTACGAGGATCGATGTGGTGGGGTTTCCGGCGGTGGTTCGAGGCCGTCGAGACTAGCAACCCCTCCATCTCGCACCATGGGCGCACCACATGACAACCCTCGTCCGCTTTGGTCTCGGAGATCCGCGAGGGGGCTTGCCGAACCCTCCAGCCCGAAAAGAAGCTCCACCCCCCCGGGGCGGCATGAACGATAACGACAACGACGATGCCGTCTCGGGGAGGGCGACCGGCGTACTTTGCAAATGGTCGACCTGCCTTTGCGCATCTACACCGAGATGTCCCACCCGGCAGCGGTAATACCGGCGATGCTAGCGGCGGCGGCGAGCATGACAATAGACGAGGTCTTCCCAACGTGACAAATTGCGAACTGGATTTGCAGCCCAACTCCAGGAAACGCATCCGCCGGGGCGTCGTTTATCGCACGCCGTCGCTGTGTCGCCATCACTGCTGGGACTGGGATTGGGATTTCTTCAGGACCCTGGTTCCTTTCCAAAGCTTTGGTTACTAATATTCCTCTCACGGACGGCGACAACAGGCAAGAGTCAAGCAAGCGCGGGGCGAGACATCAAAATAACATGCGCATGTAACCTAGCGACGACTATCCTTCTACCAACGCTTTGTTCTCCATCGACGGCACCTGCGACTGGCGACCAAACCTGCCCATGATCCACCCGGCGAGCCTGCCGCCCCCAGACTCCGTAGTCCAAGGAGGAAACCCGAGAGCTCTAACGAAAGTTTAGGAGTTGCCATGGTCCGTTGCGTGCTGGGATGTCGACGTCTTCCGGCGTGGTTTGCTTGGGCGTCGCCGCCCCGAGAGGCCGAGGCCGTAACGCATCTTCTCCGGCAGCGCTTGATCATCCACGAAACGCTGCGTCGCCTCTGGCTTCATTCGGTGCTTGTTAACCAGTTCCTGTTGCTGTGTAGTGTCAGCCCGTTTCTAGCCGAGCTGTTATAATCCTCACCTCTATGACGTTGACGGTTAGTCCCGTTCCTGTGCCGAAATTGTGTTCCACCAAATAGCCCTTCCACATGTTGCCTCCGGAGTTGTGAGACCAAATATTGTAGCCTGACAACATCGCTCTCTGTTTTTTCGACAGTTGCTGGGCGGTTTCCATCTCGCTTCCATCTCTCCAGATCTGTCGTCATCTTCGTGATTTGGCGCTGTTTTGTCGCAATTTTAATGCAAGCCTTGCAATCTCTGCTTTCGTCCCGACTGGAAAAGACAAGTTTAAGCCCGCATGTTTCCCCAGTTCTGTATTCCTTATTGCATTGCTCGCGGAATGGCCCCCACCTCCAAGAACCACATGTAAACCGTACCTGTTCGAAATAGCACATTGCCGGCAACACTCAAAGATGCCGCTTTGCGAACGAAGGGGTGGGAAAGACGAGCTACGTCGCCAGCATTTTATGGCCTACAACCGGGCACCGTAGCCGTGTGGTGCTGGCGTGACATTGTCCCGATAGCTCGGTAACGAGCACGCAAGCTCGAGTATAATTGGTCATCACATATGATCAACACCAGCGAGACGCCTGGTTGGTAAATTTGTGTCCACGTTGGTGATGAAATGATTCATTCTTGCAGCTAATTGTTCGGCATATGTGATCTCGATCAAATTACCTGAGGGGGTCCGTGTCCACGCCGGTCTGCACTACAGTTGCAACGTCTGGATCATTGCTGGTCGCTTTTCTTAGCTGCCGTCGTTGAGTATCTCGGCCCAGCGCGGTCCAACTGGCCTGCAAAGCCCAGTAGATTATGGGTGGAGCTCTTGGAAGCACAACAGCGAAGGAGTGATGCGTTCAGCTTTGGTGTTGATGTTTGGCCAGTTTGAAGCACCTTCTTGGTGTCAACAGTCTCCCCGGCGCGCCTCGGGTGCTGTCTGGCACCCGTTAGTGTCACCGCCCGAGAACTCTCGAGCATCTTATTTAGTGTTTCAGTATGGGGGCTAGAGCGGCAGCGGGACTGAGAGGACGAGAGGGCTAATCTCCTTCGCGGGTGCTGAGCACAGTGGAGACTACCCCTCTCGCTCCTCGACTTCATTCTGAACTCGCCTCGCTTCCACCAGTGGGGGGAAGACCGTGGCGCTGGATAAGGAAAGACTTGTGTGGGCCCGGTTCTCGTCACTCTGGCCGAAGCCAAGTTTTTGTTCCGATGATGGGGTGGCTCCAAGAGTCGCGGCCCTCGCGTCCTCCCGCTACGCCAGCAGCCACACGTCGCCGCCCGAGGCGCTGGAGACGGTCGTTTCGGCCCGGATCTTGCCCGCCCGCCCTCCCGACCATCCCCGCTGGAACGGTGGCAAGGACGGGGCACCCGTCCGTATCCTCCTTGAGCAGTAATGACGATGAGGACGATGGCGACCGTCGAACACAGTGGATACGTCGAGTCGCGGCATGCCGGGATCCATGGGCAGCGTGCGCTAGAACTCTCCATATCGTTGACTTCCCTTAGTTCTGAGGAAGTCGCCGGCCTCGTCGGCGTGGCATCGCAGGGACGTCACACGCCCTCCTCCTATTTGATGTCAGCGCCTTTGTCCGAAGGCATGCCGCGCGTGAAATGCATTTTGGGACCGAAACTTGGCCTAGGCACAAGAACCGGGCCTCGCGTAAACCCTGACTGGTCTCCAGCGTCAAGAGGGAGGAAAGGGATTTGTACTCCGACCATCATGACAGACATCTTGGCAAGCATCGCCTTGTCTTTGGTAGCTGCGCTGCACTTCTTCTGGATCGGGGGGCTAGCGCAATAGGCATCGGGTGCAGGCAATTGTCAGCAATCTTGCCGAGCAGGTCTTGGCAGAGGTGGTCGCGCGCAAGTTCGATGAACTTGACCTGGGTTCGAGCTTTTGTCACGTCGCGCAAGCGATGTGCTATGGACTTGGCGCTTGGTGAGATTTCCGACGCGGCAATGATAAGAGATAAGAGACGCGCTGGTCTTCTGGTAACCCCGTACTGTGCGTCACCATAATCCAAAAACGCTTTCGTCATGGCGGACGCTCGATCCGCAAGAAATACCAGGCGGTTGGCAGACGAGAGACAAGACGTGGACGTCATCATCATAAACTCCGACGACAATGATGATACCTCTCGCCCCGGGGAGGGTGATCGGTCGACTTGGAACTTCTCACCAAGTCCATCACCTCTGCCCCCTCCTGTTTGCGCGCCGCGGAGCCAGGTTGGATCCGCGTCGTAAGTCCGCCCCACCCCACGAAAATATGACAGCAGAGAAGAAGCTGACCAGCTCGTCCGTCGCGACCCAGGCTACCAACTAAACACCCGCAAACAAGCATCTTTTCGACTAAGCAGCCGACTGCGACCGCTGCTCGTCGACCTTGAGCCATACGCCTCTTCTCTCGCGATCATCTTGGTGCTCTTTCTTGCCCCCAGCTAACCGCCCACCACGACCATCCACACCAAGCAGGTCCATACGCGACCATAGACAACGACCGGGCAAGCGACCAGCAAGTACGGTCGAGGACCTAAGGTAAACACGACAGATCCGACGGGCGAGCCCCGCTGCGCGACCACAACTAACCGCCATGCCTACAGATCCGCGGCAAGAGACGTTGTGCTGCTGGTTTTTGAAGACTGCCTTAGACGCAGCCTCAAGACCTGCGATGCCGAAGAATGTATCATGGAAGTTGCGGAGCCCGACATACGTAGGGCCGAGCTCCTCTCTCAGCACACTGTCCACATACTTGCGATGTTCAGAGGAATTCGCGAAGCTGCTCGTGTTACGCAGCCATGGGGTTTGTTGGAGAGTGGATGCGATCGGTCGGGGAGGCGGGGTGGATTCGATGATGGCGCTGTAGGCTCGATCCCAAGAGTAGCACTCAAGAGAGGTATAATTCGGTCGAACTCGAAGTCGTCGGAGCTGACTGCGGAATTGAGCTTTAGGAGATCGTTCCGAAGGGTGCCACGGGCAGTCCCTGATGGCAGTTGACGGGCAGCCGGAAGGATCTGTAACTTCGAGAGAAGTAAGGGTGATGTTTTGGAGCTCTGCCAAACAATTAGTAGTGTGCCCTGAAATAGGGCTGGACTGTAATTATTACCATCATGACCAAGCTCGAGAAGCGAGTCTAAGGTGGGAGGGACGTTTTGGCATTCGCAGACCGACCAAAATGAAGTACGGAATGCATCGAGACCATTCCCAATTGGTTTTTCTTAATGATTGCTAGACGCAATTGGTCCATCATCGCGTTAAGCCCAGCCTCTGCGATTCTGGTGTTCTTGGGTTAAGAGGAACGATTTGGGGGGGCGGTTGGGAAACTCGAGGACGGGGGACGCGGGCGTTGTTCGAGTCCTTCCCAAATCGGATTGTTCTCGATGATCGCTATGGAATTCCGGTCAGTGCCTAATCGCAGAAGGTCGCGCCTTGAGGAGCGGCGGCTTCCCGACGCGGGCGGGGAAGGGTGAAAGTTGGGTTGTGTTCGTTTTTCGTTGTTGGTTGTTGCGTCCGGATTTCGCCGGCAACCTGCGTCTGACGTAATCACAGAAGCGCGGGACTTGGCTAGTCTTGTGCCATGGCAGAATCACGAGGCGGTGTGGGCTGGATCACCTTCGTGTTTGCTGTCAAATTTAGACAGGCGTTGCTATCGTCCTCAATGTACCCGGGACCACAGTGTACATAGTACTAGAAGTAAGATCTGTCATTGCGAGAGGAACTCCGGCAGTCGCGAGACGCTAGTCGGCCAAGACAGGATTTCAGGGCATGACGGTGGCCCTCCCCTGGTGATCTTGCCGGCGGTGATGGCGAGCGGTGACCCACAATAGTGCACACCGCCTTCGCAATTCTGCCGGTCGCGACGAGATCTGGCGCAAGCAATCGGCAAGCCAAAAGCGTGTGCGAGCCATTGTTCCGCCTCGACACACTGTTACAGCAGCTTTAGCGCCACCCCCGGAACGACGAGCCGCACAAAGCCACCTACGCAAAAAGTCACCCGGCCAATGTCTGTCTCCTAACCACGGTCACCAGCTCTAGCAGCTTCAACACGTTTTGACTAACTTGGCTAACCGCTATGTTGGTACAGCTCCTTGGACCGCAACCCGTCACGGCGCACTCCAAACGCAAACACTTGCAGCGATCCGACGCCCGCGTCTCACGATGCAGCAGGGGAACCGGCCAACCCCTCCCTTGCCACACGCTGCCCTCCGTCCACAAAACTCTTGACACCTACCGTGCCCGAGCTGAGCGAGAGCCCCGGTGCGCGGCTTTGACGACACGCAAGCAGCAT
>Ga0247770_1001167_pt1 | contig 22215 bp, 4 predicted proteins | sample UWRJL136409B6_FD_179943 | JGI IMG/M metagenome (GOLD analysis project Ga0247770, IMG submission 179943) | Plant litter microbial communities from Arlington Agricultural Research Station in Wisconsin, United States - UWRJ-L136-409B-6 | ecosystem: Environmental > Terrestrial > Plant litter >... | reverse complement strand
TTAAGGTTAATTAATATAAATAATTTATATTAATTAATTTAAACTTTATAACTTAAAGGTTATTATATTAGAAATTATAACACTCTTTTAAAAAGCTTAACATATCTCCTTTAATATATACTTTAGCTATTATAATTAAAAAAGTAATTATTATTAACTTTACTTATATTAATATTTAAACTCTTATAACTAATTATTAATTATATTTACATTAATGTTTAACTTTTATAACTAACCCTTATACCCCTAAATAATTAATTAATTAATAACGTTATTTAAAGGAAATAACTTATACTTAACCTTAATTTACATTTATATACTTTTATTATTTAAGTTAAATAAATTATTAAATAATGTTTAAGCTTATTAACCTTATTTACTAACTTTTATACTTATTATTAAAATAAAAGTATAAGTTACAGATATAACTTTAATAAATTACTTACCTTTTAAGGTAAGTAATAGTAAATAACCTTTACTTTCTTAATTATTACTTTAATAGTTTAATATATTTAAATAAAATTATTAATATAACTTTATTTATTATTATATAATAGCTCTTTATTATATTACAGGGCGCTCCATTCCTGACTTTCACTTTTAATAATTTTAATATAAAGTATTAAGCTTATTTTAATAAGTATAGTAAATAAAGTAATAAAAACTTATTTAAAAGCTAATATATTTATTTAAAAATGTGAAATAAATATTAAAAAGAATAATAATTAAAGTTAAAAAAAGTAATCTTTATAAATAAATCTTAATTTTTATTAATCTTGTTTTATAAAGTTATAAGCTTTAATTTTTAAAATTTATATATTTTATTTTATAAAGTTTAAAAGAAATAATAAAAAGAATAATAATTAAAAATAAATCTTACTTTTTAAAAACTTTATTTTATAAAGCTTATAAGCTCTTTTCTACAGGGTTTAAAACCTTTATTTTATAAAGTTTATAAGCTTTATTTTATAACGTTTAAAAACTTTATTTTATAATATTTATAAGTTTTATTTTATAAAGTTTATAAGCTTTATTTTACATAGTTTACAGTTTTTATTTTATAATTTATAATTTACAGTTTTTTTTCACTTTTATAAATGTAATTTAAATTTAAAACCTCTTTAATTTATATTATATTATTTACTATTATATTATTTCTATTTCTATTTATAAAAAACTAAAGGTTTTTTTTAACTTAATTAAGTAAATTAAAGTAATAGTTTAATAATTATTAATTATAAGCTTATATAATTAAATAATACATTTTAATATATATTATATAATGTAAAATCCGATTTTCACATTATTTATAAAGTTAAGGTTAAGTAACAGGAGATATTTAAGTTTAAAGTAAAAAAATTATAACTTTTACAGTTATTATTTTAACTTATAATATAAAATAAAGTAATATTATCTGTAGATTTTAACTGTAATTCTTAATTTAAAGCTTAATTTAAAATAGCTATTAAAACTTATAATATATTTAAGTTTTTATTAATATTTTTATTATTATTTATATTTAAACAGTAATATATTTATTATTATAAACTATATAGTAAAAAGAGTTCTAGCTTTATATTCTATATAGTAAATTATATAAAAAACGTAATTATTACTTCTTATTATATTACTTATTAACAGGTTATTATTATAATAATTATTATTATTTAACTTTAAATATTAATATCTTTCTTAATTTAATTAGTATAGTAAAACTGATTACAGTTTTAAATTCTACATAATAATTTATATAATAAATGTAAGTAATAAAACTTATTATATTACTTATTAACTAGTTATTATTTAAATAATTATTATTATTAAACTTTAAATAGTAATATATTTTTATTATAAGCTTTATAATAATATAAGTTCCAGTTTTAAATTCTAAGTATAAATTTATATATAAAGCTACCTTCTTTAATTAGATTTAGCCTTATTTTTATATTTAAATACTTATTTATTTAATTTTTTTAAATATTAATAACTTTTTAACTATAACCTTAACCTTAAATCTAACTTTAGATTTAAACTCTTAATTATATAACGTATTTAAAAATATATTATATCACGTGATTTAAGGCTTAAGTAAAGGCCTAAGCGGAAGGGCTTAAGCAGACCCACTTTTAATAATAAACTAACTAGTCTTAAGTTAAGTTAAATTTCCTATAATAATTTTTTAAACTACCCTTATAATAAATTATCCTTTAAACAGGATAATAAATAAGTAGTTAGTTAAGTAAATACGTAACGTTACGCTATTTAAATTATAAATAAGTTATTATTATATAAGATATAATAATTCTACTAATTTATAATTAGTTCTATTAATTAAGATTTACCCCTTTTTATAATGTAGTTACTAACTTAGTAATAAGAGGCTAATATAATAATAAGAAGTTAGCAAATAATAGCTTAAGTGTGTAACTTTATATAAAATTTTAAGCTAATGTAATAATTAAAATATACAGTTATAATACCTTATTAGTTTTTAATACTTAACTTAGTATTATTTTTCTTAATCTTAAAGCACTTTCTCTTTAAAGCAATTCTATTATTAACATTACTTTAATATAAGTATAATAATAAATAAAATTACTAAGAGTTGAGAGAGGAGGCCTTATACCAGAGCGTAGCGGAGGTCTATAAGGCTGACGATCGAAACGGCTTTAGTAATTTTATTTATTATTATTTAAAGATCCTTTCACTCTGCTTTTATTCTTTATATTAAATCTGTAGCTCTGGAATGTGGAGGGGATTCCAGCCTTCAGACCTTGTAGGAGTCAGGACGGGAATGCCTCTAGGCTAGAGGGCCTGTACTGGCTTACAGACTCTAAAGTCCTACTAGCTTTCAGACTTAAAGTCTAGCGCTAGTAAGCTTACTGTGTAACAGTTACGGAAATTAGAGGGTATAGTATTATTATAACCTGCACCTAGCACAGACCTAAATGGCTAGTCAGGTTAAGACAGAGCATATAGCAGGACGTTAAAGACTAAGTAGGCGTTCTGAAGTCAGCTTATTAAACTAGCACTCCTAGACGGGGGTATAATGTTATAATAGGTCGCTGTCACTATAATGCACAGAGGTGAGTCTGAAAAGTAAGACACAAATAAATAATGTAATACTAGTGTGAGGAACTAAAAGTCCCTTACAGCTATTATAGTCACAATAATAACTATTTATATTAGTTATTTAAGAGGTACTTTGTACCTTACTTAGTGTTGCTTACTTGCTCACTTAAGGACTAAGCACTCCATCACTAAGCACCCTCTACTCAGTAGCCTTAAAAGTGCTCAGTAGCTAAACGCTAGCACTAAGACTAAGCAACTCCTAATTATTCGTAAGGGCTTCAGGTCTTTACACTCTTAGTCCAGCCTAAAACACTGTGTGCACTGTTTCCTGCGCGGGGACTTAGTCGGGCCGCTCCAGCCCTGATGACGGCCTGTAAGGTCGTCACAGGTATAGTATAATAATGATTATTCCAGGGGTCCTTTAACTTCAAAGAGGTGCGTGGCTTTAGTCCTCTTATAGAGGCCTAGCTAGCCCACGTAACTACAGCCTGTAGGTCTGTAAGATGTCTATAACACTTCCTTTATGTAAGTTTAAAATAATTTCATTTTTCCTCCTTTACATCTTCTCTCTACACTTAGCCCCTTCCTTATTTATTATTATCTACTTCCTCTCCAGTAATCTCCCATATATAAGACTCACCACTACTGAAAAGCTTAATTAAGATCGGGTTCCGTATACGATAATAATAAAAGTATATATAACAGTTATCTTTCTCTAAATAACAGTTTGTACAATCCCATAATTGCTTAATTAGTAGCTTAGTCCTGTAAGTACGCAAGAACTGCTAGAAGTCCTAAATATAACCTAAATTAGCATAAATAATGTCAAACACAGAACTGACTTCCTTCCATTCACTATCAGGCTCATTAAATAGTAAAACTAGACATCCCATTAAATAGTTAATAACAATTTCTCTATAAGCTCTACAGTACTTAAAGGCTCTGATATAATTCAGTAACAGCTTTGTTAACGGGACAGCGTTATCTAGCACTTCCTTTAAGGTAGGAACGACTACAGTAATACAGATAGGTAATGCTACAGGCTTAGACAAATAACTATAACCAATAATCTCCAAACTATCACGGCAGTTAGGGCAGGTCTGGGATAAAACAGAACTACTGTAAAATATCCAGCAGTCAGCACAGAACATATACCTACAGAAGAGAGCAACCCCAGCACGCAGCTTAATAGTTTCGTCTAGTAATGTATTTAGCCTAATGATATCAAACTAGGTGTAGCAGATTAAACATACTACCTACCCAGTTAGCTGATTCTTAATAAAACTTAATATATACTACACTACCTAATACCACAACATAAGAATTATTACAGAGGTCGCTATTGTAAATGTTTAAAGAATAAGAGCTTCTATACTAGTAAGTTAACGTAATTATATACTACTCCAGCAGGCTAGCATTATATAATAAGTAAATATATACATAATATATATATATTACAGCAGGTAACTACAATAACAATAAGTAGTATAATAACAGTAAGTGTATAAGTAAACAGAGTAATAATAATGCATAGGGAAATAAAGCATAAAGGAGACAAACAAAGCATAAAGGAGAGCTTTTTCAACCTGTAACCTAAACTATAATGGCAATATTGTAATAATAGAATAATAACTATATATATTTAAAGTTAAGTACTATTTCTATTATACTTATAACGGCTTTAATAAGGTGCTTATTAGGTCAGGTTAGTTCTAGCAATCAAGGTACGTAGGGCAAGTTACATATACTAGATATATTAATTATTTATTATTATCTGCAGCGATAATAAGCTACTGTATTACTATAAGTCTTTAAGACTTAGCATAGTTATTAACATTAAACCACTTAGTATACTGTAATTTATTAAACTAAGCAGTTTAAAGTCTAGTTATATCACATTCTGTATATATTAATATTAAATCCAGAGTTAGGAGAAAACCTCATTGCTAATCTACCCTAAGCTAGCAGCTTAAGCACAGGTTATTTAACGAGGAGGTAAATAACTCCTAAAACGTTTACCCATTTAGATCTTATTATTACCCTGCACCGTTCCTTAGTTCCTTATTATAACCTAAGTAATCCAGCAGCGCTATAAGGGAGAAGGGTTACCATCGTCCGTTATCTTTCTCTTAATAGATATTTTCTTCACCGTCTTTAATCTAAGTCTCTTCTTCGTACTATTTACCCACTTTCCTACCTTTTCTATCTCCTTATCAACGTTATCCTTCTCGAAATCCTCTTCTCTATAAATAACGTACTTAAAGGGCCTAGCGCAGTTAATAAAGTAAGCGTAATCACACTTAAGTTTATTAATAAAAGGATAACTATACTTCTCCATAAGTTAAATCCTTCTACACTTAATCTCTAGAAAAGCGTTAAAGACAGTCTCCTACATTATAATATCGGGATCGAAGCCTAATTCTATAACACATATACTATTAACCTAAACGATAGGGTTTCCATCCTTACTAAGCTTATCCCAGATATATATATCGATAATAACAGGTCTTAAGAAACTTATATATAAAAGGATAAGCTGATTCTTAATAAGGTCTTTAACGTTAACGACCTTTACTAAGTCTACCGTAAACGTTCTAAGATTAATATCAATATCCTCTCCCTTATTTCCCTCTTCTAGTAGGCCGGAGCCCAGAAGGCGGATAATAGACAAGTAGATCTTACCGATAAACAAAGCTCTATTACTTAAGTAGTCGCGGATAGATTAGGGTAGCTTAACCGTCTAACTAAACCGGTTCACTAGGATAGTTAAGCTGTGTTTAGCGACCTCGTATGCAAATAATAACTTTAAGACTAGGTCTTCGACCTTTGCCAGCATCCAGGGGCTGATTTCTTTAACCCACTAATACATATTAGCATAGAATTAAGCTAGTAATAAACTAGTTAGTATAGTTAATAAGTATATTAACTAGTCTAGTGTTAAGTTTACGTACCTTACGCAGTCTGCACTCCATAAACTACTTATCGATAGTACCGATAACGATAGGGAGATATTACTAGACGGGCTTTATCTGTCTAATGCGGTACAGTTAACTAATGTACTGTTAGATAGTCGCTATATTCCATACAAACCCTATTCCAATGCTATAGTTACATTAGTAATATGCGTTAAGTCTAGCGCTAAATACCGACAAGTTTAATACCAGTATATTAAACGCAGTGTTAGCTTAATTCTATTACTTTATAATAGCTTAACGCTTGTTTATCGAGAGTCTTAAGTGAATAGACTTAACTTTAAAGTTTACCTTAGTGAATATAGTAATAATCTCCCTATATTTAGCTATTAATATATCTATCTGTCTGAATCGGCTAAGGGGATATTAAACCTGTTAGTGTACTTATGCGGTATATTAGCTAGTTTAATTCTAGCCTTATTAGGATGTAGTCTACTTACTATTACATAATAGAGCTATTTATTACAATTAAAACTCTAGCGTTTTCTTAGCTAGGTTTAGATTAGATCTCTATCACTTATTAAAGACAGTACGACTTAATCGGCAACTTAAAGCATGCGAAAAAGAGGGAGCTAAGTCAGTCCTTAGGGGGGATATAGCTATTATCCTCGTTTAATATTACGTACGTGTAGCTAATGTTACTATCTGTACTGTTATACATTAACAACTAAACGAAATCAATACCGAGCTTCGTTAAGCCTAGGTTATTAAAGTTAACCTTCATCTGTTACCTTAGGTTAAGGGCTTTACTAAGTGTAAATTTAGATACACGTTTTGCTTTTTTTACGGTCTTAAGATCAGTAATCGTTCGAATCTCCTCTTCCATCAGCTGACAGACAGGATCGTCACGCATCATCATCATATATACGTGTTTACTCTAAGCCTCCACTGTAACGGCCCGGAATAACGCTATATCAAGCGCATTAGTCCAATCCAGATCCTTCTCTTTACCTTTCTTAAGATTACTGTTAATGTAATTATTAGCAATCTAATCTATCTCCCTAAGCGTAACATTACTTAGAATTTTATCAGTATTATCGTAAACAGCGTTATAATCCTTACTATATCCAATAAAAGTCAAGTTAATTTCTAAAGAGCTTAGTCTATCTTAAGGATAATACTTCAAGTTATTTAACAAAGTTACAGGAGTGTTTATTCCCCTGTTAATAATAAATATATTATTTACCTTTAAGATATCTTTAGCGTTAAGGTCGATATCTACCTTACTAAAGTCCTAAATATTATTTTAATAAAAAGGAACCAGCTTCTACTAATGCTACTTATACTCTTAATAAATGCTACATAACTTTATAATAGTATCGTTCTTATCAACATAATACTTAGTAATAAGCATATTAAACCCCTCCTTATATATTAGCTTATTACTTATATAATGGAAGTCTAGATTAAGTTAGAATATATCTAGTATCTTTACTGCAGTAGCTTATATTATTAAGCTAAAACTTTTCTAATCTGTAATCTTATTCTAAGTGGGAGTTACAGACACACCACCCCATAACACTTTCGGGATAACCTGCATAAGACGCCAGCACTAAGAGTTGGAGTTGCGCAGATTAGTAGCTTCGTCGTATATTATAAGCTGGAATTTAAACTTCTTACTTTTCGTAATATAAGTATTAATGCGGTAGACTTAGTAGATCTTAGACTTCTAGCGTTTTAATATAAGGATTATAGCGAGATTAGTTACATATTAGTAGATATAATAAAGTAATCGGAAAGTAAACTAGTTAGAATATTAAAATTCGTATACTAACTAGTTTACTTTATAATAAGGCAGAGTATAAGGATAGGATATATAGTTAGTACTTACTTAAGGTATCGGTTAAGGAATGATCTATATCCGTTTACTTCGATATACTTACTGTAGTTACCCCTAAATTTCTTATTAAGCTTACTTAACTGTTTAGCGTACTTCTTATTACTATCGTTATCGATATTACTCTTATTATCTGCCTTAGTAAGCCTGCTAGCTGTAATGTCTAAATCACCCCCGTTATCCTTAGATTCGCTGCTAGATCCTATATTATTAAAACCCTTAGGGCTAGGGGTTACCAAGCTTATAGGAGCAGTAAAGATCCTCGACTTCTGAACTATATATTAGTCGTGCACTTATTATCCAGTATACTTAGATATATCTACATTATACTTAGTTATAATCATCTAGTAAGCAGCTATAGTAATATATACCGAAATATATATAACTAACGCTACTTTAAGATTTTCTATATTATTTACGTAATTATAAAGGTTATCATTTATCTACTATATGTTTTAAGTTTATATACGGTAAGGGTTATCTTGTGGAATCTAAGTAATATTTTAGTAGAAAACGTAAAGCTTTAACTTAGGGAAATTCAGGTACAGCTTATTAAATATCTAAATAACTAAAGGTGTAAGGTATAAGTATAAGGTAAGTTTAGCCTTAATCTTCTTACCTGCTTTCTTCTCTCTAATAAGTTAGTAGTAATATATAAGCACTACTAAGGCTATCGTAAAGGTTTTACTAATACCAACCTCATTCATATAAAACTAGGACCCGATTAGCAAATTAGAAAGGTTAAACATAACGTACGCATCTTTTATAGTTAGCTTCAAGTATTAAACTAGTTAGAATACTATATTAGTATATTAATAAGTATAATATATAATTTACCGATTATCTAATAAGGAAGAAGATATTTCGTTCCTTTACAGATTTCCTAATTCTAAGCCTAGCTATACTTATTCTTCATCTTCTTATAATCGAAACGTAAGAAGTCTTTAATACTCTTATCGAACACCTTTTCGAAATCGTCTAATGTAACCAGCTCCAGGTAATTAAGTACTATACTTAAGATAGTTAGGTTATCGTCAACACTAGTAAACAGATATACCCGCAATAACAATAACTTAATACTATATAATCCTTTAAGTCTAACTTTTATTAGCTCGAAACGCTTACTTTATAAACGCTTAATCAGATAATTATCTTTATTGTATTCTAGCTTGGCATTTACAGGGATATTAGTAAGATTTTCTAAAATAGTCGTCTGCGACGTAATAAATTACGTTAAGTTAACTTTTTGCTTAGCACTAAATAGGTAACTAAACTAAGTAGTAAAAGTCTTATCTAGCTTGTAGACAACAGGTTCTAAGAATAATCCTATACGCTAAAAGTTCCTTACTAACGAAATTAGCATTAGGATACTAACAGGTTTTATATTAGTATTATCTGCAGAGTGCTAACCTTAGTTTTTATTTATATAAACTACTAAGATTTCAGCCCTAGCAATCATTAAGTAAAGACGCTTAGTCTGGTTACTAAACACCCTCTTATATCCAAATTCGTCGATTAGGGACGCGGTAAACTTACTTAATATATATATCGTCAGGGAGTAGAGTTATAAGTTTACGACACTCTGTTTATTAACCTCGCTTAACTCGTACTGTTCCTCGTTAAGCTATTTACTAATAAATATCACGTTTATTCTCATAACTTTAAACACTAAACCTTTTTTAGGACCCTTACTATCTAGAGGTAACTAGAACGTATATAAGTAACGCTTATTAAAGTATAGTAGATATAATATAACACAGAACCAGTTATTAGTAATGTAACCTCCTTATATATTTAGAATACTGTCAGGATAATAAGTGTACTAAGGCATTACATTCTAATTATAACAAGTCTTCACGTTGCAGAGATACATATACAGTATAGCGATATTTATTACCATAATGTAGTATTAGTGCTAGGCTTCTTCGCTAGTCGCATTAACGTTGCCAATATCGCTTTACTAGATAAAGAGGACTAGGATATCCCCTTCCATTTTAGTAAGTGCCTTTAAGATTTTACTAACCTTAGGATAGTTGAATATGATTAGAACATTCGTGTAGATATCTATCTATACCTTTCCAATATGCGGGTTACCGGGAAACGATTCTCTGCCTAAGGGGTCGTTATAGAGATTACTGTTCTTAAATGTCATATCGCTATGTTTTAAGAAACACCAGAAGCCAAAGTAGTCCGTAACTAGAAGATATATAGTTAGCAATCGTTATTAAGTATTAAACCAGTTGGTTTATTAGGGAGTGGTAAATATTAAACTAGTTAGTTTATTAAGGAGTAGTAAATATTAAACCAGTTAGTATATTAGGGAGTGGTAAATATTAAACTAGTTAGTATATTAGTAGCAGTATACTAACTAGTTTAATATATAACTTACCTTTAAAGTCCAAGTGTTTAGCTAAGTTAGCCTTATCCTTATACCTTAATATACCAGTAAAGTCTCTATTATTTCTAAAGCTGTTAATATCTAGTATATACGTAAATGTCTAACTAGGGAGCATCTTATCCTAGATCTTAAGGTACTCTTTTAAGAAGTTCGAGAAGATAAACTTAAACTCGTGCTCAACTATCTTATATGTAACGTTTACATATTATATAAGCGCTTTCGTGCAGTATAACGTAAGAGCTAAGATATTGTGGAATCTAACGTAAGGCATAATTATCAACTTGTAGATGAAGCCTTTCTCTCTGCTAGCCTCCACTACCTTATATAAAGGGTAATTCTATATATTATTCATATCGTATCTCTAAATTACTGGCTTAAACCCCTACTGCATTATAGTAATGTCCTTCGAGACCGAAAAGAATACCGTCTTCTTACTTCCTTTAAGGTTAACATTCGTGCTAATAAACGTCTGTTTAGCTAATTTCTAGGCCTTTATATTAGCAGCATTTATACTGGCAGTCGCCTTACCTTTACCCTTAGCTTTAGCTCTAACGGCCTTCGGAAGTATAGTTACAGTCGGTAGGGGTAATGCGAATTAAGGTGCGGGGTTATGATCAGCAAGGCGCAGTGTCGTAATTAACGAGGTTAAAGTTTAGTTAATTAATAACTAAGCTTTAGTAAACTAAGCTAATTAAAATAAGTTAAGGGTAAAGATTAAACCAGTTAGTTTACGGAAATCAGTATACTAACGAGAGTCGTTAGTCTATTCTCTAGAAGTTTATAGTTTTTTTTTAAGGGGGTAGGTGTAATAGTCGTATAAGGTAGGGGTGGGGTATTATTTATACCCTTAGGGCTAGCAAAGTTCACACCCGTAGACTAACTGGTTTAATTATAGCCTAAAGTTTACACCTGTAAGTAAACTAACTGGTCTAATCGTTACTTTTAAAAACTAGCGTACCTTTAGAGCAAATTCTTGCCTTTTAGTAGGGTTTGTTATACTACGCATTTAGTAAGGATCCAGTGCTCTAGTTTATTCGGTTACCAGCATGATTAACGCTTATATTACTACGGGCTAAGGGGTCTGTGATATTATATGTTTGATAAAGGTTCGGTATATCAGTTTGTTCAGTTCCGGTATAGTAACTTAATTGGTTATAATGGTTTAAATGGTATTTTACGTATTTTGCTGTAGGTAATATAGTATCCTAGGTCTAATGTTAACTAGTAATACTATCTGCTTTGCCTTACGGAGCGGCTAAGTGCTATAATACAATAGGTTGGCCTTTGCTTACAGTGAGATCTGCAATGCTATACTTTTAGTGGAGATTTAGTACATTTACTTATTTAATTCTAGCAGTGTAATTCGCTTAGATTGTTATAGCCAAGTAGTGTTACTTAGTGTAGTAAGCGGTATTACGGGTTTAGTGTTAGCTTATCACATCCCCTGGCTTAATTTAGACCGGAAAAGTGGATATGTCTCAGGGTTACTACATCCAGTAAATTAACTTAAAGGGGTCTACTATTGCTTAGGTTTAGCAAGAAACGTAACAATTAATATAATAAAGCAGTTAGTTATTAGTTTATAAACTTAATTACTAAGTGTTCCACTTTATATTTATACTATTATTTATAATATGTGAAAGATAAAGGTTCCTTTATAGTAATACTTTATAGTACTGTTAGGTTAAGCTATTATTATCAGTCTTTATTATAGTAAAGAAGGCTATTATAGTAAGGAGAAACTTCAGGTAATATTAAAGATAAAATATAAGAATATTAAGTACGTTAACACTACTATCATTTACAGTTTATAATAATAATTTATTTATTAATTATGTCTTATATCTAACTTAAATCTAAGGTATTACTACTGTTAGTGTAGCTAGTTACATAAGGGGAGCTATGCGTTTATCAAACTAGATATTAAGTTTATTTATTGACGGTAACTTTACAATAACATTATACGTTAGCATCTGAGGCGGGAAACTAACCTTGACTACCGGTATTAGCATACTATATTGTAAGAGTTAGAGGTGAGTTTTACTAAGCACTTAGGTATAGCTTTTAGTATCCTGTAACTATACTATTATATCTAGCAGTTTTAGTATACTGAGAGTTTTACTAGCCTATTACATATCCTCCTCCTCCTCCTCCTCCTTTTCCTCCTCCTCGTCCTCGTTATTACCGTCCTGTATAGCTACATTATCTGCTCCCTAATGTAGCCTGCTTATACTGTTACTATTAGGATTAAGGGAGTAGTATAACTTCTGTAAGATTTTTTAAAGATTATTGTTAAGGAACACTATATATAGCTCTTATCTTCCATTATTATAGTAATATATACTGCTAAAAAGGAATTGCTCGGTTATATAATTACCCTTACCCTCTATGTAAGAAGGGGGAAATATAAAGATAGCTAAAAGGAACTATATAACCTATCTAAACTTAAAGGTCCTCTTATTACTCTTACTAAAGGAGAAGAATAACGTTTTTGTTAGGTAAGGTAAGATCTATTAAGTGAGTAAGATAATGTGGTAGAGGTCTTAAAACTACTTATTAGCTATTACTGCTCTAAGGAAATAGCTAAGTATATTGAATATCCTTTATATTGCTACCTAGTAGTTCTTTACTAACTATACCTTCTGTACCCTTTAGTCCTGCTACTTAAAGAGAAAGCAGATAAGCTTTTAAGGGTTGGTAATGCTGGCCTTATTGCTATAAATAAGGTGGGGATAGCAAGGCTTCTTTAAGGGTGTGTTCTTATTAAAGAACTTCCTAAATATAGCACTTTAGTAATATATTGGCAGCTTCCGGTTAGGACCTTAGTTAGCAGTAGGGACTAGCTTCTTAAAGTTCTTATTCTGGTAGGTTATCTTATCTTAGATATCTTAGTTAAACTAGTAGAGTATTAGATATATTAGATACTCTATCTATATAGTTACTGTTACTTCGTTACCCTTAATTTACTTATCTTAATACTATAGCTAGACTTAGAGTAACTGTACCTAGATATGCTAAACTTCCTTAACTGCTTACTACTACTTGCGGTACTTAATATGGAGTAACAGGTTGCTAATAAGGAGCCTTTAAGTAACTACTCCTGTAAACTACTAGAACAGTTACTGGAATAGACCTTACTGCTATTACTTAAAACTGTAACGGACTATTAAACAATATATCCTTAGCCTTATCTGATACCTTTTTATTAGCTAAAGTATATTTAGGTTAGCTATACCCTTACTAAAAGCAGTAATATAACTAATAATAATACTAATTAGTATATCTTTTTCTAACTCGTTACGGGATATTTACTTCTTTTAAGTCCACTTATCCCTAAAAAGCAGCAGCTCCTTATAAATACTATTACTACTATAATAGTAGCGAAGGCATTATAAGGTGATAATTATAAGTACTGTATTAGTAAGTGAGAATATAAGGTTTATTTAGCTAAAGATATACTTAAATAGGAAGCAGTAGTGGTTAATCTAAGCATAGAGGAAGTTAAGCATAGTAGTAGTAAGGATTATAAATTAGGTAAGGGGGTAGTTAGCTGCTATTAGATTGGGTATACTGGCGTTATTGTTATTAAGGGTGTCTTAAACTTAATATATCTCCTAAAAGAGGGTTATTATTATATAGTGCTCCTCTTACATACTGTAAGAGCGGCCCTAGCATTCCTATATATTTAAGGCGGTGCGCGCTTTTAAGAGTAAGTAGCTCTTCTTAAGGGCGGCCTAGTGGATAACAGTAGCTTTACCTACCTGTTAGAGCTGCCTGATGTAAAGGGGGTTAATAGCTAGGTTTTTATAAGTGGGTAGCTGTAAGGCGTAAACTTTCTGCGTGTCGAATAGGGCTTTAGATAGGTTGTACTACTGTAAGTAGATAAGCTTATTACTAATCTTTACCCCCTTAGGCACTAAGGTTACCGTTATACTGCTAGCTTCCTTAATTATAGCTTATAAGTAGAAAGCTACTAACAGCTTAAGTGTATAAGGGCTAAGAGGTCCTTTATCTTCCCTGTTATCTCTACCACTTTAATATCTCCTTAAGCGTTTCCGCTACCTCCACCTACCTCTACCTCTATTATTATTAAACTGTATACTGCCTTAGGCTATCATTCGCTTTACTTTAGCTATTACTTAGTTAATAGCCCCATTAGCTCCCTCTTTAGGGGACTTAGGTGGGGATGTAGAGGCTCTGTAGCAGCGAGGATTAGTAACTTTACCTTCTTTATCTAGGGGTATACCTTCTTCTTCACTACCTAGGCTGCTACTGTTCTTATAGTTACTGTCTTCTAAGTCCTGCGTAATCTGCTCTTTAATCCACTTCTCTTAGGATTTAAGGATTACCTCTAAGTAATAAGTGCAGTATAAGTACATCTCTGTTACCTTATCCATTACGTTATATAGTAGGGCAGTTAATACAGTAATAGTCTACTTCCTTAAATTAATAAACGTCTTATTGTTATTTAGGAAGCAGGAGTTAAAGTAAGTCTCCTAATGCTTTAAAAACTAATTAGCTGTAGGTTTAAACCCTTTACCTACTACTGTTACTTTATAGTTAACTGATAATATGAATTAGAGTTTAATATTCTTATAAATAATATAGATAATAAAGTCCTTAAAGTGGGAAAGATACTTAAAGTTACTCTTAATATTTACCTAAATACTATCAGTTAATGCCTTAAGGTGTTACCCTCTTAACGTAAGCCTTATATACTGTATCCTCCCTATACCTTAAGGTATATTATAATCCTTACCGTTACTACTGCCCTTTCTAGTAGCTGTACTTTAGGGGCAGGCTATCTTAGCTTCTCCTAGTGTATATATAAGATATGCTGCAGCCTAGCGACTTTATAGGATATGCTGGGCAATGTTTACATTGTAAATTATTATACCGTTCTTATTAGGTATTAAAGTAGCTGTAAGGATAGTAGGAGCTAGTATAGCGTTAAACTATAAGCTGTACTGTTCGCTTAATAATAGTGTTAGCATAAGCTTACGGGCTAAATTGTTAATAATAGCGTTAGTTTACGGCCTTTTGTTAGTAAGGCGCTTATATAACTTAGGAAAGAATATATATATACTTATTATATCCTAACCTATTACTTACTTAAAGCTGTAATGTAAGATATAATATAATAATATAAAGACCTATTCCTCTAGCAGCAAGTCTAGCATTATTAAGATAAGGATATTAAGATAAACATTAGTAATGATATTTTTATTATTATACTTATTTAGGTATTAGTGGATCTCTTAGTAGACAGCAGTAAATAACGTCTTAAATATATATATATTATTAATATTGTAAGATATAAGTAATAAGAGGGCAGTAACAGTTATAATGCTGTAGTGTACTGCTATATAAAGGTGTATCGGTATATCCTTATCTTTCTAACTATCGTAACCTTTAAAAGTAATATAGCAGTTAAGACTAGAAGGGTATTTAGTAAGGTCTAATCGTCTACTGTTAAGCACGTTTAGTATTAAGCCCCCTTTTACTGCTGCGAATATTACAGTAAGGTCTTAGTTATCTTGTTAAGGCTGCCCTTAAGCTGTAGGCGATAGTCTTAGTCGTTACTATAGCCTGTTAGTTACGTCTGCTAGCGAGCTATAATCTAGCAAAACTCCTTCGCTTTAGTAAAGTATTATATGCTTAAGGGAGAGGGGGTTAATAGCTGCTTTATATACTTTAACAGTATAAGTAGAGAGCTATTATAACTGCTGTACTAAGAATATATAAAGTAGCTTCCTATAAGCTAGCTAGGTGTAGGGTGATCTTAATGGGCTACTGTAAGTTATGTCCTTAACGTTAGTCTCTGCCTCTTCGCTCTAGTTACTATATAAAGGCAGTTCTTAACAGTCTAATATTAACCCTACTGTACTGCTTTAAACTTATAATAACTATCTATTACCTTAATTAAATAGTATACCCTTACCGCTAAATAGTAATAGCTTACTACTACTCTTAGCTTAACTGATGCTCTTAACCCTGTAACTACCGTTACTTTACAGTGTAAAGGGATATAAAAGCGATAAAGACCTTAAGGCGTTACTTCGAGCTTTTAATACCCTCTTACAGTCTTAGCTAGATAATATACCTTTATCACTTCTAAATAGTAATAGCCTGCTGCTGCTCTTACTATCCCCTAATAAATTACTACTTTTATTACCTTTACTAACCTAGTTAATACTTTTAGTCTTACCTCTGTTACTGCTTTATAGTGTAAGATTATCTAACAGTAAGGGGGGAGGTTATAATATAGACGGGAGTTAGCGTTACTAGGTAGTAATAGGAGTAGGTAAGCTAGGTTAAGAGTGGGGCAGCTTAGTACTTACCTTTACTATTATATTACGGATATTAAAAGTGCTAGCTGATATACGTTAAGTAAAGTAAGACTATTATAAGGTAGATAATGACGGCTTACTTATATATTAGTTATTAGCAGTTAGTAAAGTAAGCTACGAATGTTACGATAAGCTATTGTTTTTTTCCATTTAGTTACAGTTATCTTACATACTGGCTACTGTCGGTAAGAGGGTTAGTAACTGCAATACTAACGGGTATTACTGTTATAGTAGGTTACTGAGTTGTAAGCTATTATAGCTTCCTGTTATTATTAAACGGATGTTATGGGAGCTAATTATTACTGCCTTTAATAATGCCTTTTTACTAGTTAGTTTAGGGGTTTTCTTACTACTAAGAACTTCTTTGTTTTTCTAACACCCTAAGTCCTTATTATCCCTAACCTTAACCAGCAGCTACATAGCAGGACTTAACGACAGCTAATTATGTAACATTACCGTAAGTTCTGCCTTTACAGTCTCGCGCTTTATGACCTGTTAGGAGAGGTTTTATAATGTATTCTTAGGGAAGACGTTATTAAAGTAACTGCTGTTTAAAGGCTTTTTAAGTTCTAAGAGGTATATCTTTTCTACCTATATTTCCTTAAAAGGTCTTTAGTTACCCCCCTTAACACTAGCTTATTCGTATTAATCGTTACTATTAGTAATATTTCGGGTTAGCTAGTTTATATTTTCTTATATTATAATTACAATAAATAATTATCGTAAGTAGGTAGCTAATGCTAGTTATTACATCTAGTTAAAGAGGTTATAATATAATAGGTATATTATTTAAGAAGCGTACCTATTACTACGCTAACGTTACTCTTCCTCTCTCCTTTTCATTAATAGTAAGCGCTGTAAGTGAAAACTTAAATTAGTTATATATAAGTTACTGTAACAGTAAGGACCTAATATAGGGGCGACTGGCTGGGATAGGATCTGGTATTAGTACCGTTAGTCTAGTCGCACTAATATTGTCTCTCTTAATAAGTATAGTGAATAGTTACTAAAAGTAGCCTTACGGTAAGTTATTAACAGCAGTTAGATACAGTAGCGGAATTAGTAATAACGTATATAATAGAGGAAGACTACTATCTGCAGTGATGCTAGTAGCTAGGTTAGTTATCTATATTTATATTTATAAAGGGGTTAGTTATTAGTAGTTAATTAATAGTCTTATAGGAATACCTTCGCGTTACCTCTTTACTTAGTTAGTTACGTTATGTTAGTTTTACTCTCTTCTAACTACTCTTATTTCCTCTTTAATAACGTATAACTTAAGACGAATTATATTGCATTACTAAGCTAGCCGTAACGATAGGTATTAGTCGCGTGAACTTACTAATAGAGTAACTTAGTATATTGCTCTTTAACAGTAGTAATCTGTTAATATACAGCTTTTTATGTTTTCTGGAAAACCTTCTTCCCTTTATAGTCGATCCGGGGCGATCTTTTAACATTAGCTTCGGATAATAGTAAGGTATCTATTATCTATATTTTCGTAATTGTAATAATTAATAGTGTTACGTTATTACCTTTTTTAAGATTATCTGATAAGCTATAATTACTAAACTAATTAAAGCAGTCGTTTTAGTAAACTAATTAGTTTACTAATAATGTAAAGCTTTTATTTATATCTCTTTATATGTAACGTACGTACAGTATTACTTTAGTGAAGCTTTACTCGGTACTGTTAATACGCATACTGAAAGGTGCCCTAAACACTAATATCTGCTTACGTTATAAAGTTCTATAACGTAACACTTTTACAATTCCTATACAAATATATCTAAATTCTAATTAGAGCTTCTTTATGCATTATCTATAATATATACTAGTTTTAAAGATATTTAGATATAGACGGGAGGAGGAGCTAATTTACATATTAAACCTTTATAATTTATATAATGAAATATATACTTTTTCCCTTTATTATAAACTATACTACTACCTTTTTTCAGATCTTTTAGAAAATTAAATAAAGCGATTAAAGAGGATTAAGGTATTCTTCTATATGAAATATGTAACCTTTAGCCTAATCGTTAAAGTATAGTTATTAAAGAATTGTAAATATAGTAATGATTTAAGTAAACTTAGGGTTTAACTACTTGTTACGTTACGGATAATTACTTACTTATAAAACGGTTTATATCGTTAGAATCCTTATACTCTTACCTCTCTATTAATATAAGACTTACTTTAGTAAGATATGTATTATATAAAGGATATTATAGTTTCTCTATATATTTAGTAAAGGTAGTGGGGTTCTTTAGTCTTAATAGGTGTGGCTTAAAAAGTCACATACGTGGCCTTATATTAATAAGTCTTTGCTAGATCTTACATATATAATAAGGACTAGCGCGATAACTTTAACGATAAGGTTTAGATAGTTAAAAACTTAAGAGCTATTAGAAAAAGAAGAGTTTAGGTAAAAGACAGTAGTAAAAAGCTTTAAGAACTTTGTAAATCTTACTTAAGGGAGTCCGATTAGTTCTTAACTTACAATATTTAAGGTATGTTTATTAAAGGCTAGCAGCTACTTAATATAGGAATTCTAATCTAAATATATAGTAATAAGAAGTAGCTTTAATACGTTTACTAAGTAATGCATAAAGGCCTTAATAAGGCTAAGCCTTCGGCGTTCTTAAGGATTAAAGTAAGAGGATTTAACATACACTAAACAGACTTACTAGACTTCCAGATTATACTGTAAAAGTATCTAACTTAGAATGAATAAATCTGAGAGATATAATGGCGTGCATTAAACAGACTTAAACTTATTAGACTTTTAAATCATACTGTAAAAGCATCTAACTTAAAATAAATAAATCTAAGAGATATAATAGCGTGCATTAAATAAACCTACTAGACTTTTAAATTATACTGTAAAAGTATCTAACTTAGAATAAATAAATCTAAGAGATGTAATAGTATATATTAAACAGACTTACTGGACTTCCAGATTATACTGTAAAAGCATCTAACTTAAAATAAATAAATCTGAGAGATGTGATAGCGTATATTAAACAGACTTAAATCTACTGGACTTTTAGATTATGCTGTAAAAGTATCTAACTTAGAATAAATAAATCTGAGAGATGTGATGGCGTTTACTAAATAGACTTACTGGACTTCTAGATTATGCTGTAAAAGTATCTGACTTGGAATAAATAAATCTAAAAGATGTAATAACGTGCATTAAACAGACTTAGACTTACTAGACTTCTAAATTATGCTATAAAAGTATTTAACTTAGAATGAATAAATCTGAGAGATGTAATAGCGTTTACTAAACAGACTTACTGGACTTCCAGATTATGCTGTAAAAGTATCTGACTTAGAATGAATAAATTTGAGAGATATAATGGCGTTTACTAAACAGACTTACTGGACTTTTAAATTATGCTGTAAAAGTATCTGACTTAAAATAAATGAATTTAAGAGATGTGATAATGTGCGTGTTAAAAGGTATTAGAGTGTTAAACTCGGATAATACGTTACTTAGTAACTTAAGGTATTTGAGGCTTAGTATACTAAAAGTAGTATAAGGGCTATTATAAGGCTACCTTTTAAAGGTCCTTTCTAACGGGTAATATTACGCCTTCCTATATTGTGAAAAGACCTTTTTCCGTTAGGAAAAGGTCTTCTTGCATTATGAAAAGGCCTTTTTCTGTTGGGAAAAGGCCTTTTTGCACTATGAAAAGACCTTTTTCTGTTGGGAAAAGGCTTTCTTACATTATAAAAAGACCTTTTTCCATTAGGAAAAGGCTTTCTTGCATTATGAAAAGGCTTTGTTATATTAGGAAATAACTTTTTATTACAACCTGTACTTATTACAGGCCTTAAGAGGACTGGTATAGGTTAAGATAGAACGTATAGTAAGACGTTAAAGATTAAGTGGGTGTTCCGAAGACGGTTTATTAAGTTAACACTTTTAAATAGGGGTTTAATATTACTATAAGTCGTTATCATTATAATAAATAAAGGTAAGTTTAAACAGTAAGATATAAATAAACAATTGAATATTAGCGAGAGGAACTAAGAGTCCCTTACGGTTATTTTAAGCATAATAATATCTATCTATATTAGTTAACTAAAAGGTACTCTGTACCTTGCTTAGTGAGGTTCTGTTTAGCAAGGGACTAAGCACCTTATTACTAAGCACCTCTTACTTAGTAACCTTATAGATATTTAGTAAGTAAGTAGGTTTGCTAAGACTAAGCAATAACTAATTAGTCGTAAGGGTTTCGGGTCTTTACACCCCTGGCTCAGTGTGCAGTATCGTATATACTGCCTCCCTACACTGTTCTTTCTACAGGGGTTTTGTCAGGCAGTGCTAGCTTAAGTAACAGCCTGTAAGGTCGTCTAACCTTCCTGTATTAAGAAGATACCTTCTTACATATATAAACTAACTATCTTATTATAATCTTTATATATATTATTATTAAAATAATCCTATTTTTTATTAAAAGTCTTAATAAGTTAAATCTTAGTGTTCTGTAATCTATATTAATTGCCTTTACGGCTTTTAAGTTATTTATAACTTAGCTGGAGAAAAAGACCTTTTAAGATTAATATCTACTTTATATAAAACGTTAGGAATCTTAGAATCTGCACTTACCTTTTATTTAACTAATATATTAGTTTAGCTTATATTTAAAGACTCTTTTTCCTTTAAATACCCTATAGTAAACCAGCTAGTTTAAAGTGCTGTAGTTTATTAACCCTTACCTTTTAAAGTATTAGACTGTAAAAGGTAGTTCTATATATATTATAATAATAATTATAGTTATTAGTAGTAGTAATAATGTTTTATAGAAGTGGTGTATTATAGTAGTTATATATTAATGTTAATAGTAGTTATATATGTTAGTATTAGTTATAATAAGGTTAGAATATATATACCTAAAGGTATATTTAGTTTTTATATAGGTAGGGAATCTGTAGCTGTTAGCCAGTGTACTATAGCAGTAGTAGTAGCTAATAGGTTAGTAGAACGTGTATACATTAAGCTACGTTTAATTTTTACTTAAGTGGGGAGTCTATAGCTTTTAGCCAGTGTATTATGGCAGTGGTAGTGGCTAGTAGGCTGGTGGAACGTGCATACACTAGGCTGCATTTAGTTTTTGCTTAGGTGGGGAGTCTGTAGCTTTTAACTAGTGCACTGTAGCAGTAATAGTAGCTAATAGGCTGGTAGAACGTGTATGCACTAGGCTTCGTTTAGTTATTGCTTAGGTAGGGAGTCTGTGGCTGTTAGCCAGTGCACTGTAGCAGTGGTGGTAGCTAGTGGGCTGGTAGAACGTGCATGCACTAGGCTACGTTTAGTTATTACTTAGGTGGAGAATCTGTCTGTTTTAGGTTATTGCTTAAGTGGAGTATATGTAGGGTCCTGGTATATACGTAAGTTAAACTGCTTTAAGTTATTGCTTAAGTGGAGTTATTGCTGTTTTAGGTTATTACTTAGGTAGGGTTCTAAAGTGGGGCGTTTTAAGTGAAAAAATGAAAAACTTGCACTTTTTAAGAATATTTAACTAATTAACTAAAATAGTTAGCGTAAAACGGATTTAAGTTCTGTATTACAAATTA
>Ga0247770_1001166_pt1 | contig 22225 bp, 22 predicted proteins | sample UWRJL136409B6_FD_179943 | JGI IMG/M metagenome (GOLD analysis project Ga0247770, IMG submission 179943) | Plant litter microbial communities from Arlington Agricultural Research Station in Wisconsin, United States - UWRJ-L136-409B-6 | ecosystem: Environmental > Terrestrial > Plant litter >... | reverse complement strand
ATGCCCCACGCCCCACCCAAAACAACACCTCCTACATCCAACACCAGTTTTCTCCACCATTCAACATGCCGTCACCTTCAAAAGAAGCCAGGCTAATATTAGCCATCCAGGCTCTCGAAAAAGATGCGAATCTTAGTGTTCGAGGCGCTGCTAAGATCTATGAAATCGACCCCAAGACTCTTAGGCGCCGACGCGCCGGCCAACCTTCACGACGCGATATTCCAGCCAACTCACGTAAACTTACGGATTTAGAAGAGCAAACGATTGTACGATATATAATTGAGCTCTGTACACGCGCATTTCATCCTCGGCTTTGTTACGTAGAAGATATGGCTAACCGATTGCTACACGAACGCGACGCGCCCCCTGTCGGCAAACGCTGGGCTCACAACTTCGTCAAACGCCAGCCAGACCTTTAGACGCGTTTTACGCGTAAATACAACTACTAAAGGGCGAAATGCGAAGATCCAAAGATTATTAGCGAGTGGTTTACCCTTGTATATAATGTTAAGGTCAAATACGGCATCTTTAACGACGATATATATAATTTTAATAAGACTGGCTTTATAATGGGTATTATTATGGTAATTATAGTAGTTACTACCTCTAATGGCTATGGTAAAGCTAAACAGGCTTAGCCTAGTAATCAAGAGTAGGCTACAGTCATCTAAGGAGTAAATGCTCTAAGCTAAGCCATTCCACTATTTATTATCTTAGCTATGTAATATCACCTTACCAATTAGTATTAAGAATACAACCTTCCAGCTGCTTAGCGTATTGCAACAACTGATAATGGCTGGACTACAAATGAGAAAAGTATAGATTAGATTCGGCATTTCGATTTACATATATCGGCTTGTATAAAGGGTAAATATCGGCTTCTAATCCTTAACGGCTATAAGAGCTACTACTCCGATAAATTTAAGGCTTATTATTAAGTATATAACATTATTACACTCTATATACCTCTACACACCTCACACTTACTTCAGCCTTTAAATGTTAGTTATTTTAAGCCGTTAAAGAAGGCGTATAGCTATCAGATTAAGTAGTTAATGCAGATAAGCATTACATATATCAGCAAGCTGGAACTTCTCTATTCGTTTAAAGAAGCGTTTTTTACTTCGATTACAGAAAAGAACATCTAAGGGGGCTTTACCAGCACTGGCCTTATGCCGTATAACCTAGAAAGGGTAATATCTAAGCTGGATATGTGTATTCGAACACTAACACCTCTAGCTCTAGGCCTAACCACTACATTACCTTAGGTCTCCCAAACGCCACACAACCCCCAAGAAGCTACCGTACAGTCAGGACTTATTAAAACTCGGATTTCCAACCATCAAGGCAGCTCTCCAACCTCAATGCTAACGGCTGTGGATCGACTAGCCAAAGGCATAATGGCTGTAATGCACGAGGTAGCTCTTCTCCATACAGAGGTCTCCGCATTACGAAAGGCCAATGAGGAGCTTAGTAAGCGACGGAGGGCTAAAAAAACACGTGTACGGCTTGGAGGCTCCCTTACTGTACAGGAGGCACAGGATTTACTAGACCAGAAGGCTGTGGGGGAGCAGTTGGCTCAGGAAACACGACAAAGTGGTGGTCGTGCAGGGGGCTCTCGTACGAAGATTCAGTGTTGTGGCGTGTGTGGCAAGCCCGGCCATAATGCGCGCACTTGCAAGGAGGCTGCAGAATCGTCTGATTCATCTGTTTCTGATTCAGTTATTGTTATTTCCTAGTGTTGTGGTTGTGTAATTGAGGATAGTTGTGGTAAAGTAGTGGGGTGTGGGGCATTCGCTTGTCTGGGGCACTCGCTTATCATGTACGTTAATATTTCTTGGCAGTTTCAGTTTCAGCCGCAAACACTGAGCTGAGGACGGCAACGGCGAGTTCCATGCTGCAACCCACCTTCATACCCGACAAACCAAAGGAATGAATGTCGAGAAAATGGAGGACCCGACATCGCAGGCTCCATCCATGCCCACCGCGCCGGAGCAGAACACGCTCAGTAGGATCTTATCGGGCCTTTTCTTTTGGGCCTTAGCCACGAGTCTCGACTGGCTCTCACCGAAAACAAAGGCTTATCTTCTCACCGCACATATCGGAATTCTCCCCTTAGCCAACAATGGGAGCACCAATGCAGGTTTCCGCACATATTTTTCTCGGGCCGTATTCTCGTTCGCGACATTGGTGGCGATATGTGTATTATCCCCTCCTCGGCGGCTGATGCTGTGCTACCACGTGTTTCGGCTGTTGAAATCCGAGCTGGCGCCGCCTGCTCTGCACTACTTGCAATTCGAAAACTCAGACGAGGAAAACCTGGGAGGCTTTCTGCAGGGGATGGTGACGATGACCGCCTTTTCGGCGCCGGTGATAATATCAGCGGCGCCGAACCATATCGCAGCCTTGTCCACCATGTTTGCAGGGATCGTGGCCATTAGTACAGTCGTACTTGGGATGAGTATGCGATATCGTCAGAGATGGCCGCTCCTAGGACACTTAGCCACGGCCGTGTATCACGTCTTACGCTTTTTGGCGGACGTCTACAACGGGATCATCGACCACAAAGCCCTAAGGATGGGAGCACGCCGGATCGAGGCGTGGGAAGCAAGAAGGTCCAAGAAGCCCTCTGCCTCGCTGCCACGACTTGCCTACGACAGTCTTGATGAGTCAAGGCGTGAAATCCGGGTTTTGAGACTGAGGAGGAGGACGCTACGCTCGGAGCTTCGATGCGAATTCGTGAAGGCATCTGTCGACAACCCCCCCCCTTTCGACGCCATTTCATACACATGGGGAGGTGAGAAGCCGACGGAAAACATCATTGTCGACGGCTGTCGGCTTCCAGTGACGCCGTCGGTGTTCAAATTCCTCTGGTATCGACGGTCTTTCTGGTCCGAGGCCTATCTCTGGATCGACGCCATCTGTATCAACCAGGAGAGCATTCCAGAGCGGAACACGCAGGTCATGCTGATGGGCGACATCTACCGCCTTGCAACCCGAACTCTCATCTGGCTTGCTCATGCGCTGGACGCGGAAGATTCAGCTACGGCTCGACGGGAGTTAATGGTCCTCGCAATATGGAACGCAGTCCATCTTCCATCTGAGATTCTAGGGGCCATGCTCGACGTAAACCCCAACATATCCACCCTTGTGTCGTTATTCTCTAAGAGCTACTTCAGTCGCATCTGGGTGGTGCAAGAGATCGCGCTGGCTCAAAAAGTCCATGTTATCTACGGTCACGCCATCCTCGACTGGGACACCCTAGCCCGGGCGGTCATGCCGGTAATCAACGCGTCCCTTCTAGGCCGTGTCACCGCCTCTTCCCCACGTCCAGATCAAGTGGGAAGGCATATTGTCAACATCTTGTGCATCAGCCGTCTTCGATCCATGTGCCGCGGGGGAGGTAAGCCAGGTCTCCGTCAGGCACTAGCAGGCGAACTGGAGCTTCGTTGGTTCGCGAGTACCGATGCACGGGACAAGATTTTCGGACTGTTCGGTATGATCAGCGACGCTAGCCACTCGGGGATGCCTGCGCCCGATTACAATGAAACCCCACAGAAACTATACGTGCGGACAGGCCGGTACCTGCTGGACCAGGACCCAGCCTCCCTCGATATCCTTCAATATGCAGGGATCGGGTACGAGACGACACGCCTCAAGGACCTTCCGTCTTGGGTTCCGGACTGGACTTGTCAACTGCCGGGGGCGCGCATCACTTTGCCTTACCAACAACCATGGTACTTGCGGAGCTCCAACGACGCACAACGCGTCTCACGCGTCTCACGCGTTACCGATGCACTCCAACTGGAAGTGGATGCCAAAGAGCTCGACACCGTTCTCCTCGCTGCACCATCCATTTGCTTCGACCCGGTGCCGCCCAAGTGGAAGGATCTCAATGCCTTGTATATCGCACACCTTGACGAGATCACCGCCCTCGCTGCATCATGTCCTGCTATCCAGAGCATATACTCTGACGAGAACGAACTTGACGAGGCTATCTTCAACACGCTCGTCGGCGCGGCCCACGTGTCTATTGCTCAGCTTGGCTCCTTAAAAACGGCATTTGGGTTCTTTCAGGCGGCCAAGCAGTCAATGCGATCAACGTGGCAACATACGGCAGACGAGATGCGGCAGCTGCTGAGGGATGCTGGTGTTACCATCGTCAGCGATACCGATATGCGAGAAATCAACGACAAGATGTGGCGCTTGTTTTTTGCCATCGGTGACTCAGCTGGCAAGAAGAGATTCTGCGTACTAGCGTCGGGCCGACTGGCGCTTTGTCCACCGAGGACGCAGGAGCGTGATGTGGTAATGCATCTCAGAGGGGCAACAGTTCCGTTTGTTCTGAGACATCATCCTGAAGAAGCGGAGAGCAAGATTAGGCTTAAGCTTCTGGGAGGCTGTTTCGTGCATGGGGTTGAGGACGAGGATAAACAAGAAGACGGATGGAAGGCTGTATATTTAGTTTAGTTATAGCTACCTATCGCACGATCTCGATTGTGGTTTCTGTCCGGGCTTGGAGCCGGTTAGAGGTATTAACTGTTAAAAATGGCAAGATTAATATATTGTTCTTATTATTCAAGGTTGGCATATTATATCGTTGGGCAGGTATAGCTAGCACTTTGAGGGATAAAACATAAGATGTAAGAAATACCCTTTATCTCCTAACGACGCCCAGTAGCAAAGGCATCTCCTAAATATCCTCAGTATCAACGACTAGTAATAGATATAAGCAATACCAAGCGGAAGGCCTAGACGAATTGTCCATGAAGTTCTGGGTGGCGGCTATTGCGGATGCAAATGGTCCCAATTCTGGGCCCTTTACTTACACGGGACCATTTTTAGGCCCTTCGGCTAAAACTGCACCTTCTCGAAAGCTGTGCTATCCAATGGAAAAATATTAGCTGAAGCTGAGCCGGGGCTGAGTTGGATTGATCAAACGTGACAAAGAGTCACACGGCTATGAGCAGGGGTGTTTGTCGATTTTAGGGTCGTGAAACAAATCCGGTTCAACGCCGCTCCATGGCGCAATTTTGTTAAAACGGCTCGCCGTCGCTGCGGCACTCCTAGATAGAGGGGCAGATCCTGACGCACCAGATCGCGACGGACAGCTACCGATTTGCAAAGCGGTCGAGAGAGCTGACCTGGAAACGTTGACGTTACTGTTGGACCACAAAGCGAGCACGGAGGACAGTCTTGATCCAGGAGATGGCCGGATGGATGAAATGGCTTGGCCACTTCTGGGGGCCACTATCATCAGCCATGAGTTGATGGTGAAGAAGCTACTGGACCATGGAGCCGACACGGAGCCGTCCAGTCATCGTGCGACTTGGAGGACACCAGTGGATTTTGCCGCCAGTGTTGGAAATACAAAAATACTCGACCTTCTGTTACGCAGGGGAGCTAATCCCAATACCAGCCGGGAGCCCCTTCATGTTGCTCTGGAGGATGGCCACGTGGCCGCTGTCAAGATGCTGTTGAGATATGGAGCGAAGAACACACAAATCCTGGATCCCAGGTCACTTTTTAAGGCTGTCAGCAAGCGGCGGAGAGACATGGTTCAGGTACTCCTCGAAAATGGAGCCAACCCCAACGCACCCGAGCGGTCCTGTGGGATCACGCCACTTCATGAAGCGGTTTTAAACATGGATGAAGAAACCGTCAAGCTTTTGTTGGAGCATGAGCAAGGCAGCAACATACCCGTCCCGCTCACGCAAGCTGCTCGGAGCGGTTGCTGGAGCATTGTAAAGCTCCTTGCAGAAAAGGGGGCTCGCCTAATGGTCGTTGGTAGTCCGAGTCGTATCGACCTATCCGCCGAACCACCAATTCTGTCATATGTGGTATATGTCGGGAGCGAAGAGGCTGCTTGGATGATCATTAAACAAGGCGCCAAAGTCGATGGAAAAGACCATGTAGGACGGACACCTCTTTCGCTTGCGTCATCATCAAAAAGCAGCGAATCAATCATCCGCATGCTCATCGAGGAGGGTGCCGATGTCAATTCTTCGGATTTCTTTCACCGCACACCTTTATCATATGTAGCATCAGCTGGGGCTGAGAAAGCTCTGCGCTTGCTTATCGAGCATGGTGCCAGTGTCCACTCGCGCTGCCTTTCAGGTCGGTCAGTCTTATCGTATGCCGCCAAGGAAGGAGATATCTCGATCTTCCTGCTCATCTTTGAGAATTGTTTTGGCCTTAAAGGGGATACTAAGAGGCTCTGCTCTGTCATTCAAAAAGAGGAGCTGCTCTTGTCGTATGCCGTCTAGGGCGGAAAGCCCCGGATTGTGGAGCTGATCCTTGGATCTGGCGTTTCTGCCACAAAGGACACCCTAAATGGGATAACCCTAACTGGGATAACACCGCTCTGGTACGCTCTAGAGAGCCATAATGTTGCTATTACCAGGATGATGCTTGAGAAAGGGGCTAGCGCAAATGACAAGAACTCGGCTGGACTCACGCCTTTGAAGTTCGCTGTCGAGGCTGATGATTTCGCACTCGCTCAGACTCTAATGGCTTACGGAGCGGATGTCTTGGAAACAGATGAACATGGTCAGACACTTGATGGTTTGGCTTCTGACTACGGGCATCCTTCACTTGCAGGAATCTTGCGGAAGGAAATTCAAGCGCGGCAGAATCATCGTGGGTACTCGTAGCAACAAAAAAAAATATGTGTATGTCGGGAAAAGAAGGTTTTATCTCAGGCCATAGCCACGTCTTGAAAGACTGCAGGAATGGGTGACAGATGAAACGAAGTCTATTTCATTACAAAAACATAAGGTAGTGTCAGGGTTGGTACCAGCCTCAATCCCGATGCCAACCGTCAAAAGATTCACTGCACACGATACAATGCAGTCAAAACCACCCACCATCCACCAAGCAGCAGCATGGATGCTTTCAGATGCAGACCCGACCCAGTGCTCTAAGCGATACTCGTGGTAGCTTGGGATGACGTGCTCGCACCTTATCACCGTTGAGTTAGCCCGATCTCTTCTCATGAAAGGATGGAAAGAGAAGTTCAGTCTCACCTGACTCTGTCTTAAGAGCCGGAAGTGCCTGTGTCTTGACGGCTGTGATAGACACCGCCGTCAACAGTACTGTAGTCTCGACTTGTACACGCGCAACTCCTGTCGTGATCGTTAGCGCTGTTTCAGGGCTCGCAAACGCGAAGCGGGAAAGGATACCTGTCTCTGTCCCGACAATTGGGAGAGTCCGTGTCTTGACTGTTGTGATGGAGAGGGTCGTCAAGATTGCTGTGGTCTCGAGCTGGGTAGGCACATCTGGAGGGGCGGCGGCTATCCCTAGCGGCTGTGACTTGGGCGTGGGGAGCGCTGTGGTCTCGATTGTGGGGTTGGGTGAGATCACAGGGACTAAGGGTTCGATGATCAGTGTCTCAAGGGGCAAAAGGGGTAACGAGTGAGAACATACTCTGGACACCTGACTCTGTTTCTTGAGCAGGACTCAATACCTCAACGGTGTCCCGGGTGGTCACAACCGTAGCCGTGGTTACAGCTGGGGCCGTGGCTTTAGCTTTGGTAGGCTCAGCCTTAGCTGACTCTTCCGCTGGCACCCCCGTGGGAATGGCGAGAATTCCCGCTGGCCTCGAGCTGCTGGAGCTGCTGGAAGTGCCCAACCCCGATCGTGTGAACGGAGGCGACACACCCTGAGCCGTCTCTGAGGTGGGTCTTTGCTCTGTCCGATCCCGTACTGTTGAAAGACTTCGTCGGTTTTAAAGCACCGGCGTGCTAAGTTCAGGTCGGAGGAACGTTTGGTTGCCAGCTGCATTCCGACGCCGAGAGGATTGCCTGCGATGCCGGCTGTCGGTCCAGGGTCTTGAGGATTCGATCGGATAGGGGTCGTCACGGGTGCCGACGGGGTGAGGCATCCGACACCGTTCGCAACTGTGCCTGACCAAGTGTACTTGTCGGCACAGACGATGAAGTTCTGGGGGTAGGTACTGCGTGGGTGTTAGTGGCATGTTCTCTCACGGTTAGGGAGGTACTTACAGTGCTGTAGTCGTTGGCTTTCCGGTACGGGTGTATACTATCGTCTGCACTCGGGTGCCCGTTGAGTTGACATTTACCCTCCGGCCGAGAGTCGAGGCTTGTCGTATCGTGCTGGTCGGAGCGCTCTTGGTCCAGTAGTAGGAAACGAAATCCTCCATTTGAAATCGACACTCCCCACCGCACTCGGCGGAATCTTGAGAAGCAGCGCCGGCTCGATGGGCGAAAGGATATGCAATCGAAAAGACTGAAAAGGAAGCAAGCCGCCGCATTGTGTACTCGGTTAAAGCAAGAGCTGTTACAAGGGGTAACCACACTGCCAGAGCTTATGAGGAAAGATAGCAGGGAGGTCACGGCTTGGAACGTTGTTGTGGCCCTGTGGGCACGAACTGGTTCAAATGACGGTATAATCTTCTATGGTTATAAAAGTCCTTAAGCCTTCCAGATTCCTAGGGGCTTGGTTCCTCACTTCTTATCATTCTAGCTTATAGATTCCTTAAGTTCCATAGCCCACTCTTTCTAACTAATAAGCGCTTACCTATATGATCTATAGTAACACTTAGGCTAATTAAACTGTAGTGGTGGCTTAGATAGCCTAAATGTTATCTTAGTAAAGTATATAGCTTAATGTTAAGGTGCTTAGGATTGTAAAAGGGGTGTAGGTCTTTTAACCTTAACCTAAGATATATAACACTCCTCCTCCTGTAAAAGGCTTAACCTTAAGCTGGGTGGCTTTTAGGTCCTGAGTTTTACTAGGGTATTTAACTGGTGCAGTGACGTAATAGGGAACAAACCACAAAGAGAACCACATCCACAGAATGTCGCAGTCAGCCTGGAAGGCCGACTCCTAGACTACTGGTCCTCCGATCGGACGGACACAAATGCAATTAACGTAGAAAAACAGATAAGTACTTAGTATAGAATAAAACCTAGTTAGTGTCAGAAAGAAGGGGGCTCTGGCCAGGAACCAGAACACCACGAAGGTGTAGATAGCCGAGCTGAACGGAGCTCAGCTCCGCTGAGCTCTGGTGTGGGGATCCGAGCTGAAAGGAGCTCAAGGGAGCTGAACTGACGCAGTTAGTTTAGTTGGTGTGGGCCACAATTGCCACACCATTTGCCACTATCCACAACTATAATAGTAGGCTCTCTGGCAAAGCCAGAGAGCCACAGAAGGAAGAGAATCACGCGGTTGCAACCCCTTTCAATTCTACCAAATCCAGAGTGCAGTGCTTCTGACAAGAGGCGGTTGGGAGCGCTATCTCGATTGATCAGTATTCGACATATGTTCATTAGGCCAAAGGTGAAAGGACCCGCAAGCCTCCAGTAACTACACTACGTACTCTAATTACCGCTTTACGGCTCGTCTTAATCCTATCCCATTGTGTACATTTGCGGTGCATTTAGGCCCACCAAATCTACCTAACAGCCGAACTGTAGGTCGTTACCCAAAGCGGTCTGTGGCTGGGGCTCAGGCGCCTGCATAATTCTAAACCCTGGGCTGCGGCGGCGTGGCGTGGGGAGCAAGCAAGAGCGGGTCTTGACGCAGTGAGGCCCACTGCATATTAGCGGCTAGATGCCCGCACCTTCCAACCCCTCTGTTTCCCTTTCCTTGGGCATCACTCGCCCGACGTCTCGATCTTGATCCGAACGTTCGCCACACTCTGGCCATTTATTTTGTTGTTTTCGAAAATCAGGAACCACTTTGACATCTGAAATGTCCGAGTTCCGACAGCGGCGTCCTACGGTCAACCCTATCAAGGTCGATATCGTCGGTGACTTTGCTGGCAGAGGCCTGTTCGTCATCCACGGCGAGGCATTGCTCACCGATTGTCTCGAGAATGCCCGTGTTGATTTTGATTGCGAGTCCTTGAACTCCAAGCCCCATTTCTACGCTCCCGCCCATCGATCCCCCTGCTGACTGCTATATCCTAATCAGATGGCTTCCAACTCTTGCATGCCGTTCATGCCGTCGAGGTTTTCCTTGCCAAGCTCAAGGATCGCGGATGCATCTTCCATATTTTGTGGTTCGAGAAGGAGGCCGATATCTGCATGCCCGTTGAAGTGCGAGCGGACGGCTCGCGTGCCAGCAAATACCGCCTTACCCGTGCCGTGCTCATCCAGCACTTCTCCTGCCCGGTCAAAGTCGAGGAGGATCAGGCCGCAAGATTCAGCTTCCTGTTCCCGAACCTGCAGAGCGACTCCGTCCGCAAATACCTCGACGGCCATCCTCTCCACTTCTTTCTTGGATCCAGCGCCCACGGCGGATCCGGAGGTGCCTCCGATATCAGGTCGCCCCTAGAAATGGTGTATATTATGGCCTCAGCTGGATACTGCGTGGCATTCATCGAAGGTGTCGAGTTCCAAAGCGCAAAGGTTTGTGGGCCCAGAAGCTTTAATAGAGTCCGGGAACAGTTGAGGGCACGCGCTAACAGCCATCGAAGGCGTACCTATACATGTCGACTCCCTGGGGCAACATTACACCTCTGCTAGTGCGAGAGAAACAGCTCCCACCCCTGCCTGAGGCTTCAATACTCATGGCGGAGACTATGAAGAGGCTTGCCGGAACAGGCATCGCCGCAAAGCTGACTGCCAGAGAGTTTATTTCGATCTGCGCGCTCTCCCTTGCGCTTTCTTCGGAGCCGCAAGGAACCCGTGAGAATGGCAGGTTGCGACACCGTGAGGCCGCCACGGTTATTCTCCATTTGGTTGTACTGCGCCATTGTAGTCTTTCGCAACGAAGCTTCCCACAGCAGGAACCTAGTATCGAAACCTTTCTCAGCACCCCTTTCCTCGTCAAATTCTTCGAAGCCGCCCGTGACGGAATTAGTGGCTGGTTCGAGGGGGGGGTTGCGGGCTTGAAATGGGACGCCTTTGACCTTTTCGATGGGCGTCTCTACATCAACGTCTCTGCCAGGCTGTCTGATATCCCGCTACCGCAACAGATTTTTCAGGAAGTCACCGAAATGGTGAAGCTACTTGGCGCGTTGAGCGGGGTTGACATCTCCGACTCATTGTCAGGCATGCTATGCGGTACGCCGGAGCAAATAGCCAGCCGGGTCGAATCGCCTGGCCCAGACCGGCCGCCGGAGGTGGTGCCGTCCGTACTTCCCTTCAACCACCCCATTCTAGATCGGTACCTGGCAGATGTCCGACTCAAGTTAAATGGAGTCATGCCCGAGTCGCCCAGCTCCCAACAGATATTTCAAGAGCTGACACATTGGCACAACGCTCGCACGCCCGTTGATCACAAGCACGTTGCGAAGCCGCTGGGGTTTTTCGCCAAAAAGAGGCATCAAAAGTTCATGTCTGACACGATCGCCTACTCGGCTAGCCTGACGGGCGCTTCGGGAAAGAATATCGACCCGGAGACGATCATCGTCTGTGATGCGACCACAAAGGGGAAAAAGGCCGTAAAGGGACCTCACGCCATAAAAGAGGAGGAGAAGAGGCCTAAGGCGAAGCAGGCTCCCAATGGTGGTAAACAAAAGGCACTCGAGCAGGGAGAGGCCCGGAGACTGGAGAAACTCACCGTGTTATCTCGGTCCGTTGCTGCCACTTGGAGAGAGCGGTGCTTGGAGTTCGAAAGGCAGCCCTCTATGCTCAAGCGCTATCTCAAAGCCGAGAAGTACTTGTCAACTCTGTCATCCACTCACGAGCAGATTGTCGGCGCTGAGGTGCTCTTGTACATCAGCAACGTATTGCTACAGATCCAGCGCAGTCCGACGACACCGGAATCGGCCGGTAAGCATCCCGTTGGCGCTCTTATTTCTACGGTAAGAAAAAGAGTCGAAAGGACTTTGATCTAATGTATGTGTGTGCTTGCCTAGTTCCCGGCCTCCTCGCCATGTTCTGGTCAAAAGCGAGCTCGGTCAGCAAACTACCTCTGACTGAGGATATTAGCTCGCAGCTTGCAGCGATGGAGGATGCTCTACGGATTACGCTTGGGCGCACCGCCGCTTCCATGTCACCCTCTGCGCCGGCGAGACCGCTAGCCTTCAAGCCCTTAGCAGTAAAGGGGACGAAGTTACTCCCTGCGGGCGCCACCCCCCGCGAGTTTCTGCTGGAGCATTGCGGGGCGTACCTGGAGCGAAGTTTCGGCTCGATGCCCGACTCTCGCGTCACATCGTTCCACCCGGATGCCTGGCAACGCAAAGTCCTCGACGCCATTGACGCTAACAAGAGCGTGCTCACGGTGGCGCCGACCTCGGCGGGAAAGACGTTCATCTCGTTCTACGCTATGAAGAAAGTACTGCAGGCCAACAACGACGACATTCTGGTCTACGTGGCGCCGACCAAGGCGCTGGTCAACCAGATAGCCGCCGAGATCCAGGCGCGCTTCTCCAAGCGGTACGGCGCCCGCGAAGGCCGGTCTGTCTGGGCCATCCACACGAGGGACTACCGCGTCAACAGCTGCAAGGGGTGCCAGATCCTCGTGACGGTGCCTGCGATGCTGCAGATCCTGCTCTTGGCGCCCAGCAACGCGAGGGGGCCGCAGGACTTTTCGCGCCGGATCAAGCGCATCATCTTCGACGAGGTGCACTGCATCGGCCAGTCGGACGAGGGCGTCATCTGGGAGCAGCTCCTGCTGCTCGCGCCGTGCCCGATCATCGCGCTTTCTGCCACCATCGGGAACCCGGACGACTTCAAGTCCTGGCTCGAGCGGTCCCAGAAGGCGAAGGGGTTCGAGCTCGAGATGATCGTACACTCGTCGCGGTACTCGGACCTCCGCAAGTTCATCCACGACCCGCCGCCGTCCGTCTCCGAGTTCGCCGGCCTCGCGCCGGTCGAGCGACTGCCCTTCCCGGGCCTAGACTCGGAACTCGGGGAAGGCGATGCGACGCCGTTCCTGTTTGTCCATCCCATTGGGTGCGTTGTCAACAAGTACGTTTTTTTTTCTCATCTCGGTATCGAATGCCACCGTGGCTACTATTGTCGGTGCTGACTGTTGTGACAGGGACCGAGACACACTGAACGACGCCCAATTGGAGCCGAGAGACTGCTTGAGTCTGTGGAAATGCATGAAAAGACTCCAGAACGCCGAGTACACCATCCCGCCGTCCCTGCACCCCGACAAGGCGCTGCCGGCGCTGCCCCAAAAGTCCGACGTCGTTCGATGGGAGACGGCGCTCAAGGACCAGCTCGCAAAGTGGATGCACGACCCCAAATCCCCGTTCGATGCCCTGCGGGAGGAACTGCGCGGCCGGTGGTACTCGCGGTTTGCCAGCTCGTATTATGATGCAGTAGTTGGCTCGGGCGACCGCGAGCCCCCAGTCGATGCGCCCGAGAAGGGGCCCATGGTATCGAGCCGCTCCGTTTTTTCCCTCGTGACCGATCTGCGCACAAGTGGCGCTCTGCCGGCTATACTGTTCAACTACGATCGCATGAAATGCGAAACCATCGTCAGCCATATCTTCAGCACCCTGAGGCTAGCCGAGAGGAAGTACCGCGAGACAGACCCGACGTGGATCGCCAAGATGGCCGAGTTTGAAGAGTGGAAAAAAGCCCAGACCGCAAAGAAGAAGAAAGTTGTTATCATTGACCAGGGGGGGAAAGCTGAGTTGGAGCGCCAAGCGGCCAGCCGCGATATCAGCAAATGGGAGAGATTCGATCCTAGCGCGCCGCTCGCCCGGTTCAGCTTTGCGGACGCTACCAAGATGTCGGGCGAAGAGCTCGAAGAGCGGCTGCGGACAATACAAACTGGCGCGGTCCGGCCGCGCTTCATCAGTGCGCTACGTCGCGGCTTGGGTGTGCATCACGCGGGCATGAATCGCCAGTACCGGCAGGTGTACGTCCTGGCCTCCCTCCTCTTCTTCCGCCCTGCTTGACGTATCTATTGAGCACTTACTAACTAACCGGGGACCCAGGGTGGAGATGCTATTCCGAAAGGGCTACCTCACTGTCGTCGTCGCCACGGGAACCCTGGCGATGGGTATCAACATGCCATGCAAGACCGTCGTCTTCACCGGCGATTCGATCTACCTGACGGCCTTGAACTACCGCCAGGCGTCCGGCCGCGCGGGCCGCCGAGGGTTTGACGTGCTCGGCAACATCGTCTTCCACGACATCCCGCCGCACCGCGCGATGGAGATCATGTCGGCCAAGCTGCCCGACCTGCGCGGCCAGTTCCCCACCTCCGTCACGCTGATCCTGCGCCTGTTCATCCTGCTCCACGGGACCGACAACTCGGACTTCGCCGCTGGCGCTGTCCGGTCCCTGCTCACGCAGACGCGGCTCTACCTCGGCGGCCCCGCCGCGAAGATGTCCATCACCCACCACCTCCGCTTCTCCATCGACTACCTCCGCCGCCAGCACCTCCTGTCCCCGACGGGAGCGCCACTCAACTTCGCCGGCCTCATCGGCCACCTCTACTACACCGAGTCCGCCGCCTTCGCCTTCCACGCGCTGCTGCACGAAGGCTACTTCCACGAGGTCTGCGCCGGCTTCTCTCCCTCGCTGAACCCGGCGAAGCGGCGCGACATGGCGCTAGACCTCGTTCTCGTGCTGAGCCACCTCTTTGCCCGCATCCCCTACACCCGCACGGCCGCTCGCACCTCGTTGCCCGCCCTTTCCCCGCGCGCGTACGAAATCCTCGAGCGCCACAACGCCCAAACCCTCGCCACCTTCCGCGACTACGCGCGCTCCTACGCGACGCAGCACCTCGCCGACGCGCCGGACGACTCGCTCCCTCTGACGCGCCACCAAATCTCCCCCTCCTCATCCTCCTCCGCCTTCGACAGGTTGCTGCCGTGCCTGCCCCCGGTGACGATCCGCTCCCCCTTCGCCGCCCTCTCGGGATTCGGCGACGCGGACTTCTCCACCGTGCACGAGCTGTGCGCCACGGTGCGCGCGGGCGTACCGCTCGAGGCGAGCGTGGTGCCGGGCGTGCCGCTAGACGGGACCGCGTGCAACTCGTACCTGCTGGACTTCTTCAAGCACGGGGATGTGACGTCGATCACGCGCGACAACGGGGTCAAAGCGGGCGACGTGTGGTTCCGGCTGAAGGACTTCTCGCTTGTGCTCGCGACCGTGGTCACGAGCCTGGCGGGGTTCCTGCGGCCCGGCGGCGTCGGGGACGAGGAGGAGAAGGAGGAGGAGGGAGAGGAGGAGAGAGAGGGTGGTGGGTACGAGGACCGAGGTGCCGAAGGGGAGAGAGAGCTACGCGTGGAGGAGGTGGGGGCGTTGGAAACGACCCTGCTAGCAGACGTTAAGGAGAAGAAGAGAGGAGGGAAGCCGATGGGGAAGGGAAAGAATAAGCTAGTGGCGGATTCCTGGGAGGCCGAGGCGCTGTCCGGGTCTGAGTCGGAGTTGGAGCCGGAGGAGAGATGGGATGGCGAGACGCCGGGTTTGGTTGGGACGGAGGGTGTGGTGGGCGCGCCAAGCTGGACTCGCGGTGAGGGCGGCCAGTCCCTCGTCAAGGTGTACGAGGCGTTTCGGATGGTCCAGAGCCAGTTCGATGAGAAGTTTTTGAAGATGTGGGCGTAAGGGAGAAGGAGGGATATTAAGCATTTTTCTCAATAGGATTTGAGATTGAGCCAAATATCTTGCTAATTTTCCGCTATCTTTTTCCCGTTTGGACCGGTATATCGGCGCGCGGAAATGGCTGATGCCACACATGTTAGACGCGGGATGGTCGTTGCGGCTCCGTGTGGAGGGAGGAGATAGTCATGGCTTGAGGTGGAGGGCAAGCGTCATGTAGTTTGTGGTTGTGATACTAGGCCTAGAGTCGTTCCAATTAGCCCAGTAATCCCTAGTGCTAAGCTAGTTCCCGGGCCGAGGAGGCTACTAGGGGTTGGAAAAGTTGGTCTAACCACTATATCGACGCCATAGACAATAAAAGCGTAATTGAAAGTAAATAGAAACTACACATCTCGATACCCCCCTTTCCCAATTTGGGCTATGTCTTTGACGCCAGGGCATCACAGAGCGCTTCAAAGAACTTTCGAGTCTAGGCGGTGCCCTAGATTCGGAGATGCCGATTTCCAGGCTACGCAGTGAAGAACAACCGAGCCCGCTAACGCCATTTAGTACCTGTTTCTTTGTAACAGTATATTTCAATTGCCGATTTGAAAGGACGGATTTGGATTGATTGATTCCAGGCACGATCCCGCCCTCTCCGTGCTTATCTGATTATGCAGCGGCGTTTCAAAACTGCCAATTGTCACCAGGAAGGAAGGTCGGCCGCCAAGGCTTAATCTATCCCCGTCTCCCGTCCCGCTTCTCCAATCAACGGTTCTTGCTCCGCCGGGGGGCGCCTGCCCCGCCGCACTCTGGCATTACATGCTGGCAAGGACCGCGGTCGGGGATTTTTGGTTGACCTGACAGGCATGCGGCACAGGGGCCAGGCAAGGGGGTTGTCGTGGTAGCAATGGAGACCCCGGGGAGGCAAATCGCTGTGCCCCTACGGCGAAGCTCTGGGATGAGAGGAGGGCTGGGCTGATTAGCGGCGTCGTTTATGCAGTCTCCAGCGGAGATTGACTCTAAAAAGGACAGGGCTGGCTGGCTGGACCCATCATTTCTGGATCCACCCTTCCTCCGTGGAATCGCAGATCGCGATGAAAGCTCCGTGAGCGCGTCAATCAGCCCTTGATTTGCGAAGCGTGCAACAGCAAGAACGACTTAACTGTCACTTCTAGCACCAGGCCTTTAGGTACTTCCCGCTATTACCATGCCCGACGAGACGACAAAACAGCCTCTGCTCCTACACGACGCCTTTGTGGTCATCCCTGATGACAGTGTTTACGGTCTATACCCCTACAATGGTCTCCAGATCTTAGGATTTGCTATTATTATTTTCTTCATCGGCCTTTCGTCAACAGTATGTGGGCTCCGCGTATACAGCCGCCGCCTAGCGAATGGGTTCGGGCCAGGTTAGTTTGCACAAGGAGGGCCGCGTCGTTCACCGTCCAGCTTCAACTAATAACAATACGCGTAGACGACTGGTTGATCTTCTTAGCGATGGTAAGTGGAATATAGCTATCTACAGTCACTCGGAGGGGACGCCAAGAGTGAGAGACGGCCATTCCTAACAGCGATCCAAGGCACTCGCCATCCCCCAAGCGGTGACCACATCCTTTGGTAGGTATTGGCTACCTTTGTCATCACATCAATGTGATAATTGTTTATCCAAGGGCTAACACTGGTGACTAGTCCTCAGATCGGGTTACTGGGGCATACATGACAGGGAGGTCCCAAAGAGCGCCCCTGCCAATCTCGGGGCCTTCTGGGTGTTTCTGAACGGTACCTTCTACAGCGCTACCCTCCCGCTGGTCAAAGTGTCGGCGCTATTGTTCCTACTACGGCTTGGTAGCACCAAAAGGCGGGTCCAGATAGCCTGTTGGGCCCTGATCACATTCAGCTGCCTGCAGGTGCTCACCTTCCTCTCGATAACGATGGTGCAGTGCCTGCCGATCGAGTCGCTCTGGATTACGACGATAAAGGACAAACTTGTGTCACCCAAGTGCATCCGCAGGGACATCTACGCCATCTCGCAATCGGTGGTAAACATCGTGACGGATGCGCTGACAGTCCTGATCCCGTTGCTGATCTTCCTCAACCTGAAGCTCAACAGGCGTGTCCGAAACGCCCTCCTTACTGTATTCCTCCTCGGAACCCTGTGAGCGCCCCAGCAAAAACCATCTTTGAATTGACGAAACATGGCTAACCACAAAGCCTTGGGCATCTCAACCACAGTGTTACCATAATCAGTGGTGTGAGACTATACTACGTCGTCCGGCTCTACTACATGTCGCCCCAGGACAGAAAGTTCTCAATCGGCTACATAACAAGCACGGTAGAAATCAACCTCGCGATTGTCACAGCCTCGGTGCCGGCGCTCTGGCCCCTCGCCCGCCGCTGGTTCCCCGGCGCGTTTGAGTCGCTTGGCATCAGCCGCCCGTACCTGCAGCCGGATATTGAGGTGGGATACGCAACGCAGGGGGGGTCTTGTACCACCAACTCCCACTCCAAGACGTTGAAGGGCAAGGTCACGTGGCACAAGATCCAACGCGTCCCCAGCGGCGTCCCTGCCGGTGGTGGTCTTCGTGTTGCGCATGGGGGGAAAGCCAGCATCGGCAGCGTGGAGCGGGACAGCTCTCCCGATGAGGACGATGAGATATTCGGGATGACGTACCATGCCCTTGCGAGGAAGGAGAAGCCGGGGCGTGACGGATTCGGTGTTCAGGGACACCGCCACGATGCCTAGGTACCTTAGTTGAGTAAGCTTCCAATCGTTATACAGGGGTTATATACTACATAGAACTGCTTCTAAGAGTTGCACCAAGCGAAATCACACGCGCACCCCTAAAACTCATCATCTTCGCCGCGTGGACCGGCGCCCAAGATCAGCACATGGCCAAATACCTCACCAAATACCAAGCCCTCTACTCACCCTCACCCATCCTCCTCCTCAAGTCTCCACCTCTGCTCCTCTGCTGGACCCCGCTTAAAATCCTCACTGCCGTTGCTCCTGCCATTCCGATAACCAAGTCCATCTTCCCCGACGCCTCCTCCTTATCAGTGGACAACCCTACACTCCTGATCCACCTCCTCTCCAACGGCGGCTCCTCCTCCATCTCCGGGCTCTACACTGCGTACGATGCGAGGGGAGAGACGGAGCGGAGGTATTGGTGGTTGGTGAGGGATATTTGGGAGGGAAGGTCAGGGGAGGTTTAAGGGTGGTTGTTGCTACGTGTACACAAAGATTACGCCTCCCAAGGCCAGTGAATTCCAGACCGATGAGAATTTGAACACCCGATGTAGCGATTGATGGCGTCAAAAGGACTCCATGTCACGCTGTCGCGATCTTGCCAGCGGCCGCAAAACGCAGCATGATGGTGTCCAAGTTGGCGGTACCTGGGGCGGTGGCAAGAAATATACATTGGTGCCTTAGGTACCTAGGTATGCTGCTGCTCCAGACCTTCGCCGTTACAACCAACCGAGGTCCCCTCGCTTCACTCGTTTCTCAGTTGCAGACCAAGTTACTGTCCGCCACCCCTTTCATTATTCTTCATTTCTCTTACAGGCGCCAAACCGAGCATCCCTGCCAGTATTCTCCAGCAATGGCTCGGAGCCGGAAGTACCTACCTAGATCATGCTTATCCCCTAACTGGGCTGGTGATAACGAACACTTCATCCAGGTTTCAATTGTGAAACACAAAGCCATCCAAAACTGGCCAAGTCACCACTTTAGCAGCAAGCTGAAGCCAGTGCGCAAGCCACGATATGCAAATGCAAAGAGGACCTACGGCTGAAGGAGGGACACACGTGTATCTCATTTTCTCCTTCACAGCAGCCTGCAATGCAGCTGCGGTGTTGAAGAGTCTTGGCCACGCCCATGCCTTCCAAGGCTTAGAATTTCCGCACCTTAATGCAAACTGGAATTCGCCGTCGGCAACGCTTACTTCCGTGGTGTCCATTCTCAGTCGGAGCAAGCCCTCCAGTAGTATTGCTAAAGAAGGCGTTAACCGATTATATGTAGTCCCCCACGTAAAAATGCCAACTCGGCGTTCAGCCAGCCCGCAATTCACCGGAGATGGAATGCCGTAATCTCCAGCAATAACCTAACAAGTAGCCTAGCCTATGCAGCCAAGTTGAGCTTCTCGAGCACGTCCTTGATGTCCTGGAGCTCAGCGACGGCAGCGATGAGGAAATCTATATCCAGCCAGCTCCTCGCTCCCGCCGTGCAAATTCCCTCCAACTGGACCAGTGCATTTCTCGACAATGCGCGGGAACTTTGGCCCAATTTTGTTCCTCAAAATGACACAGAGCTCGGGTGTTTGCCTCATCCGATGGCGTGATGCTGAGCTCTTTACAAGTTAGTTTCCGTAATTCTTCCCAGGGGTGACAGAAGGCGATTTCGAGGAGTATGATGCCTAAGCAGAAACGCCCTTGTTGTCGGTACTCCTCGGCAGGCTCCCCTCTAGCATTTGGGGAGGCAGACGCTTGGGAGTCAGATTCGACCATGATAGACTTACCTTTTCCGCTGGCTGAACTCGAACTCATGAGGTCTGGGCGCTAACGCCGGGTGGCAAGATCTGGAAACGGCAAGCCTATAGAGGCACTGAGACTCTTAACTATCGCGTATTACCACTGCACTAAAAAACACAGAACGTGTATTACTTCTGACAAGTGGTAATTGCTGTCATATCTGACAGGCACTGCCAGAGCGCCGGTGAGCCTCAGCCACTACTGTGACGAAGCCTGAATCCTATAGAAAGGTCTATAAAGAAGAAGGTTCTGGCTGGAAGCCAGAACTATACAAGAAATACAATTACACAGTTGCAACCCCCATAAATTCCACCGAATCCAGGGTGCAGCGCTTCTGACAGAGGCCTTCTTTCTGACAAGCCAGCATATTGATGTGTGCTAGCGTCACGTGATAAAATTGCACTTGTGATGTTTGACGTGGGTTCAGCCGCAGTATGCGGGGGTATTTCAAGCGAGTCAAAGTCTCCACCGCCATCAATTCCTTTGGCTCTGTTCGTCTTGTGAAACCGCAGCCAAGTGCCACTGTCTCCATACGAGATGGAGAAATATCAATACGATGCTCTTCCAGGCCGTACCTCAATCCGCCTGATCAAGTTCAACCAGGAAGAGAGCCGCAAAGGCCCCCTGGTTACTTGCAGCTTCGTCATTGCCGATGCGTTGAGCCCTCCGGAGTATATCGCCCTTTCGTATGTTTGGGGTGATGCTTCGGACACCGTCGCGGTTTCACTCGAGGGGAAGGCCATGAAGGTCACCAAAAATCTCGCGGCTGCCCTCACGCGGTTTAGCAAAACACCGGCACTCTTATGGGCGGATGCGCTTTGTATCAACCAGGAAGACGACGTCGAGAAGAGTCACCAAGTCAACATGATGGCAGAAATCTATGGCAAGGCAACCAATGCGACAGTATGGCTGGGACCTGACCATCACAATGATGCTCCCTCCGTATTCCAGGCGTTCAAGGAGCTTATTGAGGGTACTGGGGCGATAGTTGAGACCGGCGGTCGGTTTGGGAATTTTGACGAAGATACCGGCGATCTCCACTGGCAGCTTCGCGATGGGACAAGCGGCGTGTTAACCCTCCCGAAAATATTCGTCGACCCCGACCAAGGGGACAAGGCTAAGCTCGAGAGATTTCTCCAGCTGCCATGGTTTTCGCGGACCTGGACCCTGCAGGAAGTCGGTCTGGCGGCTAACGTTGCCGTGCTCTGGGGAGGTCTGGCTTCGGAATGGCATCCCATCGGACTGACTGCCATGTTTCTCAAGCGATACTGTCAGTCGCTTCTTTTTCGGCTGGGCTTAACGGCCGAGGTCGAGCAAGTGTTTCACGCCTATACGACTTTTTCGCCCTTGACGCCATTGGCCACCTTCATCCATGTCATCCACAACGTCCGTAGATTCGGCGCCACGAAGCCCCAGGACAAGGTGTACGCCCTATTGTCGCATCCCACAGCACACACGATCGGTATAACAAAATATTCTACCAACTGGAGCGCCTACAAGCCCGCGGTTCCACTCGCCTACCACCTCCTCCCAAGCCACATGGAACAATTCATGGTCCAGAGTATCGCAGAGGAGCGAGCGACGTCGCGCCAGCTTCCAGTTGCTCTCCCACCGCCTCTTTGGCAAGCAGATTACAGCAAGTCGGTGGCGGAAGTCTACCGAGACGTCGCGTTGGGTTATATCAACCGGACCAAGAGCCTCGAAATCCTGACGACCGTTCAGCACCCCCCGGACGACAATTCTGAGCTCTTCTCTCCGAGCTGGGTGCCCCGCTGGGATTACTTTATCGATACAACGGTCCTTGGGCTGTACAACAGCACTCACATTGCTTCCGCCAACAAAGATGTGATCCTGACCCCTTCTCCCTCCGCCCAGCTCGATACCCTCACAGTCCGCGGGACTCTTATAAGCAGGGTCGTCCACCATACGGGCCTCCTGGAGCCTTGGTCTTTTGACTTGCCATTACCCGACACCCCCGTTGTCGGGCCCGACTCTCCAGAGGTCCAGGGCAAGTGGGCAACGAATCCTATCGCCAAGACCTGGCTCCAGAGACTGGTTCACAAACACCCGGAGAGCTATCCTGTCCTCCCGAATTTAGTCGTAGAGTCCCAAAACGGACCGTATGCCATGGTCGATCGTCGGGCATCCAATCTCTACAGAGCCTTCATACGCACCTGGGTCGCGGGCAAGAACATGGGGGAGGTGGACGGATTCGACCTGTCGGCGGACTCGGACGCGTA
>Ga0247770_1001164_pt1 | contig 22286 bp, 8 predicted proteins | sample UWRJL136409B6_FD_179943 | JGI IMG/M metagenome (GOLD analysis project Ga0247770, IMG submission 179943) | Plant litter microbial communities from Arlington Agricultural Research Station in Wisconsin, United States - UWRJ-L136-409B-6 | ecosystem: Environmental > Terrestrial > Plant litter >... | reverse complement strand
TTAAAACTAGAGAGATATTTGAGTTTATGTTAATGTTATTATTATTATTTAGGTTTAAACAGTAATATCTTTGTTATTATAAGCCGTATAGTAAAAGGAGTTCCAGTTCTGTGTTCAACATAATAAATTGTATAGGAATCGTAATTATTACTTCTTATTATGCTACTTGTTAACAGGTTATTATTATAATAACTATTATTATCCAACTTTAAACACTAATATCTTTCTCATTTTAAGCAGTATGGTAAAACAGATCCCAGTTCTGGATTCTACATAATAAGTCATATAATAAACGTAAGTAATACAACTTATTATATTACTTATTAACTGGTTATTATTTAAATAAATATTATTATTAAAATTTAAACAGTAATATCTTTCCTATTATAAGCTTTATAGTAAAACGAATTCCAGCTCTGAATTTTAGGTAAAAATCTACGTATAACACTACCTTCTTTGATTAGATTTAACTTTGTTTTTATTTCCAAATACACATTTGTTTAATCTTTTCAAACGTTAATAACTCCTGAACCATAACCCTAACCCTGAATATGACTTCAGATTTGGAATCCTGGTCACGTGACGTATCTGAAAGCATATCATATCACGTGATTTGGGGCCCGAGTAGGGGCCCGAGCAGAAGGGTCCGAGAAGACCCACTTTTGATAATGAACCGACCAGTCCTAGGTCGAGTTGAATTTCCTTATCAGTTTTGACTGAATTTCCTATAGTAATTTTTTTTGGACCACCCTTACAACAAATTTTCCTCCGGACAGGATAAAAAGCTATATTTAAAAGCTACGTTTTAGAAAGCTTATATTTAAGGGAATTATATTAAAAAAAACCGTTATTTAAGTAAAGTATCTCTATAAACCCTATATCCTTAAGTCCCGCCTTTATAAATACCTTATTAAAGGGAGCAATATCCTTAATCCTAGTCCTTTATACCTGCTACCCTTTTTTTTACTTAATAAGTAGCGGTCCTTAGTATCTGTAAACCTAGCCTTAAAAAACCATTTTAATAGCTCTATATTTAATATAAATACTTAAATTTAATCCTTTTAATAAGGCGAACACGGTTATTTCACTATACTAATTCTTAAAAACTAAGGTTTAATTATAGCTTAAGCTTAAAAGAGCTTATTTCTCCTTAGTAAAACCCGCTTAATTAACTTACAAAGATGTAAAAGTATCTATTAAACTTCTTTTAAAAGTAGCGGCTTAGTACCAGCTAAGCTAAAGTATAAGCAAAGGGTATTACAAAAATAAATACTTTATATAATAAGCTGTTTAAAGGATAATACGTAGTTAACTTACTATTTAAAATAAAAGCGGTAGGCAATATACTCTAAAAACAGCACTAAATAACAAAGATAACATATTAGTATCTAAACATAAACATTATCGTATAATGCTTTATAAGGGCTACTAGCGTATTATATAAGTAGTAAAAAAGCTACGTTAAGGAGCTAGTAGTTATTTACGTTAAAGCAAGAAATATAAGATAAAACACTACCTATAAATAACTAATAGCACCTCTTCATAAACTATACGAATATTTAAAAACTACTAGAACATTAAATATATATATATTATACTAAGTACTAACCGTTATATTCTTTAGCGCTAGCGTTAACTTAAGTTTAGTCCGTTTTTACATTCTCCCTTACACCTTACCGCTTGTTAATATGCGAGTCAAACGTTATAATCTTCCTATTAGGTTAAATAAATCTACTTACCTATAAGGGAAGACTTAAACCTAAGCCTATTAGCGTTTAAATCGTCGGCTTACTGCCTGGTATCTTACTTAATTCCTTCCCATTCTCCCTTAAGCCGACACACGCTATTAGTTAAAAGAAGTTAATAATGCCAGCTTACTTAATACCTATACCTTAAAGGGCAAGCCTATCGTTATCTACTTTATTAATTTTACCTTTAACTTTACACCGTATATATTGACTCGGGGCGGCCGTTCAGGCCGACCCTGTCGTTCTTTTTAGGCCTTTGTAATATTACTGTAACTGTTTTTGTACATAGCGGTGTCTTCTGGCGCGTGCCTCCCTTAAAAAGGGGCCGCGCCGCGCGGTTCTTTGAACCACGCTTCCATTCATTTAATCAACACGCGATGATTTTATTACGAAAAACCTCCCAATTGAAGCCCAGTGACATTCTGGCCCTCTGATCGAATGAAGAAGACTTAGTCCACGGTTGCGTTTCCTTTGTTGTTCCATGCTAGGCTCCGTTCTATGCTAGGCACCGTTACTAACTAGGTCTTGTCCTATATTAGGTACGTCTTTGTTTTTCCACGTCAATTGTATGCGTGTCCCTCCGATTGGAGGACCAGTAGTCTGGGAGTCGGCCTTTTAGGCTAACTGTAACCTTCTGTGGGTGTGGTTCTTTTTGTGGTTTCTTATCTGCTGCATCACCGCACCAGTTTAATATACCTAAGGCGGCATGCACGGTGCTAAAATGTTGCTGGCTGTTGTTGAAAAAGGCTTTCTTTTCCGTAAGGAATTTTTTAATCTTGGATGCGTGCTGAAAGAAGCCATATCTTCGAAATGCAGAATTATGTTCCCCAGGTCCTAGAAGACTTAAGAATGAAGCCGACACCTGGGTGACACTGTGACTTGATGTTGACTTTCTTGCCTGTAACCTTGGAGGTTTATGTTGTTTATGTTAATGTTTTAAAAGTCTGAGTTCTTGGTAGGTGGAAGAATAATGATTTGGTTTTCTTCGTCTTCGCTTGCCTCCTACTAAGAATGAGTTCGTCTTGCTTATTATGCTGAGGTTTGAATGGCGGTTCCTTTTTAAATTAGGTTTGCAAGGCAGCCGGGAGGTCTAAAGGTTCAAGAACCCTAGACAAAAAACCACTTCCTTCCCCTTCAAATACTTAAAAATATCACGGCTACTCTAAAAGTGTGAAATAAAAAGATAGGGGATCTAGGATACAGTTTTTCCACTAGGGCTCTTAAAGCTACCGCCTTTGGGAAACTTGCTACTTTTATTGCCTTTCACAATAACTGTATTAGTTCAGCGATGTGGGTATCTCAGCTGGAGGAGCGTGTGTGACAACTAGGTAACGTCAGTTGGCCGCCTGTCTGGCGTACACGTATAAGGACGTCTTCGCCACACAACTTTCCGACATTAAACTAACAGACTTAGTCGAGCTCACGTCCTCCTGGCTCTCCGACAAAGCCCCTAGAATGGAAAGAGGCAGGTGAAAGTGTGTGAAGTACTTAACTACTCCGTTAAATGGACGCTGGTGATAGGTTTCGAACACTACGTAGCTAAGTACCACATACAGCATACCAGTATCTAGTATAAAGAGTAAAGGCGTTCGGTGTCGATGCAGTTTGAGGAGGAGATGACTAACATTATGTAAATTGTCACAGTGAATATATAGTTCTTTAGACATGCGACGTTAAGACAATCCTTGCCCTTTTAAGAAAGTTTGCCGTATGTAGCCATGTAGCGAAGCAGTTTTAAGCTTGGGCAATTCTGACTTTTTAACGCCTGTTTAATAATTTTGTGTCTTTTAACTAAAAAGTGTTTAATAACGTGGGAGGTGGCTCTTGAGCGTTCACTTAAGGAGTTAAAGGGATTTTGCAGCTGATGAATAGGTAAGGAAAGAGAAAATGTAGGCAGCTTTCGCTATTTAGCAGCAAGACAGCCGAGTAGGGAGCCCGTTTGGTAAATATCGCTCTGGATTCCGCTAAGCTTAGCAGAGTTCATTCCTACTTAGTAGTCTTAGAGGGCTGAGACCTATATTAAGGGTATATCTACGGCAGCCTTTTGGTGGCTGATTTAGCTGCTAAGCGCCACTTTGCCGTAAAAACGCGGCCGTGCCCTCAGTGACTGGAAATATTCACCCCTCTCTACGTCTCCTATAGGGTTAGGGTTATATATGTGTTTTTTCACCCCTTGAGCCCCTGAACGGAAGCAATTGCGCGCGCGCAGTCTACGTAGTGGAACAGCGATTCAAAGGCTTAGAAAATAACGGCTTTAGCCACTTAATTAATCTACCTATCTATCTATCTATTAAAGGCTTGTTATCGTGCCAGCCGGCAACCCTTCTTCGTAACCTCGGCGCCGGAAGCCTCTTTAGTCTTCCTGTTGGCGCGGAGCTGCTTGTAATATAGGTTTAAAAAACAGTTAGATTGCTATTATTCGGCTGCAATAAAGTACATCGCCGATTCCTCGCTTAGCCGCCGTAGGCTGGCGATTTGCCGGATCTCTCGGATAACCTCCAGCCGCAATGAATACCACTGCACTTTAGCCTGATGGCTGGCATGCTACTGGCTTCCCTACTGATTATCTAAGGCCGTGATTGAAGGCCCTCCCTGTAAGCCAGTGGTCCACTTACGCTATAGGTTGCTTACGGTCTTGATGGTCTGGCTTATACAGTGTTTTAGTGGCTTTGTAGCCTCTGCCTCTACCTCTGGGCTTATAGAGCGGCTTGATTTGCCTGAGTGGCTTGAATAGCTTGCTGATAATGATGCTGGAGCTGGAGCCGGAGCTGGAGCCGGAGCTGGAGACGGAGCTGGAATTGCTGCTGTTGTTGGAGCCAGTGCTAGTGGTGGTGGCTGTAGCTGAAAGACGCTTTTGGCAAGGAGGTCTTGTAAGGAGGACTGATAAGTTCCAGCTAGTTACTGTTTTGCTGTATGGATCTTAGCTGCTAAGGCTGCTAAAAGCTTAAAGATCTGGGCCTTATTCTGGGCTTTAGTAGCCTTGAGGTAGTTGGTAAGGACTGGCAACGCCTGCATTAGAACGGCTAACTAGCTCAGCTGCTTGCCCTCCTTTATCACCGCTGCTACTTGGCACGCATACGGCCCGTAGTCTTTGTGTTGGAATACTGGATAGCTCTACACTGCAGACTCTGGAAACTGGCGCATTAATAGCACTAAGTCTTCTAGAATAACCTTCTAGAGGTAGAATAATAGGCTTGTAAAGCTAGCTGCTGCAAGGTTGTTTATTTGCTCTGGGCTGGGGCTGAACTTATCCACTTACCGGTTCAAATCTGGCTAGATTAATGTTAATAGTGAATGCGGAGGCGGTATTCGGCTTTGGTGTATTTTAAAATACCCTATTTGCGCTAAATGGCTAGCTATAGTCTATATAAACTTCTGGGGTAGTGAGTTGAGGTAATAGCTGATTATTTGCTTCTGGTTTTACTGGCTAGTACGCTGAATTTGCGCTTTACTTATGCTCTTCAGCTCTGCTATCTTCGCTCTGGAGCTTTAGCTAACGTGGGTCTTTTTATTTGATTAAATACTAGTATATGTAAATGCCTTGATAACCTAATTATGCTAGCTGTTATACGCTAACTTGGAGGTAGGGTTAGTGTTAGTGCTTTTTAATAGCTGGATATTATACTACTGCGCTTGGCTTTGAAGGCTGGGGAATAGCTTGTTGGTAAGGTCCCACTGAAGAAGAAGGTAGAAGGCTATTACGCTAAGAACGCAAATAAGGGGGTCCTAGCTCTAAAGTACGCCGGCGGTTTCCAGATGGTTATGCTGGTTTAACTTCCCAGCCCGTATAGTAATAATGAGCGGCATATATTGAGTAGGGCCCTTATTAGCGAATTTGAAGGTAAAGAGGTCTGAGATCTTAAGGGACTGGCAATTGCTGCTGCAGGTAAGCATATAATGGCTAAGAAGCATATTAGCCAAGGTCTGGAAGTGGCATTTAGCTGACTGGTTAGTGTGGCTTTACAACTTGCTAGCAATCTGCTTTAAATTATCCTCTGAATAGCTGTTAAGAAGTGTATCTTGGCTTTTATTAGCGTAGTGTGCTTTCTGCTGCTCTGCATCATGGCGTTGTAGAGATTTGATGTATTTCTGGGCGTTATTCTCCTGGGGTGAGGGGTGGGTGTTTATGCTGAGGGCTCTCTGTGAGCGGTTGAGGTCTGTGATAGCTGTAATGTAAGTCCGGACTGACCGCCAGGAAAACTAAGTCTCTGAGAGCGGCACATCTTCACCAGCCTTCTTACTCTGTGACTGCAGTGGCCAATTAACAACCTCCTCAATAAGGAAGAGAAGGAGCTTATTCTCTATTACTGTCTTGCCGTCCTGGTAATGCTTCTGCTGGCAGAACTGCTGGAATTCTTCCTGCTTCGGCTTGTACGCCGACGCCGTGTTTTTCGGCCGCGCCGCTTTGATTATGGTGAGGATATTCTGTGTGTTGGCGCGCAGCTTGGCGTTGTTGACGATTGCGCGTTCTGGCGGCGGCGCTGTAATTTTAGCTAGCGCCAGCCCCTTTTGGCTGGCTAATAGTTGTTCTGCGCTGGCCGATCTGGTTACTGTGATTGATAGCCTAGCTGCTGCTGGCGCTGAAGCCGGCGCTTGTCGTTTTCGGGGAGCCATAGCGCAGAAGAGGCTGGCACCTACGGTACCGGAGAGAAGAGAAGGTTGAAGATGGAGGGTTGGAGTGGAGCGGGGGCCTCCAGACTCCCTGTACGGGCCATTAGTGGTTGCTGATGGCGCTGGCGCCGCTGTAGTGGGTGACCACAGCGCATTAGCGCGCTGTACAATAGCGGGGGCTCCGGGGCCGCGGCCGAATCAGCGGCCACATCAGCCGGCGACGTGGATATTCGGAAATAAGCATGCCGGCCACCCCGGCCATACCTATAGATATTCGCGGATTTCGCCGATGGCGTTTTCAAGGGTTAGGGTTCTATATGGGTGACCGATCAGCGGGCGGCTGATTTCGGCTGGCGCCGTGAATACCACAAAATGTCCCCCGAGCATCAGTGGTTCGCGGGGTTGGGATGTACGTTTTGATTGGTTGGGCAGGGGTGGTTGGATATCCCAAACCCCCGCGAAAAAGACCGCTGTGGCTGAATCTAGACTCTGAAACTAACGACTGATTTTGCTGTGGAAGGGCAAGCAGAGTTCTCAGCTGCTGCTGTGTGGTGTCTTGGCACGCCCAATTCCCCAATGGCGATTGACAATTGACAGTGACGGAACCCACCGCGAAAGACAATTGTTGCTGGAGCATTTTGACGACGGGCGCGATCGCCAGTCAAAACACACCCAGAATTGATGGAGAAAAGGGTTGTTTTTTGGTGATCTTCAATTGAATCAAAAGTTGTTGTTCTGATCAAATCTGGCCATTTCCAACGCCAACTTCGTGATCTGGTGTTTTACCCCGCTTCGGCAGATCTTCGGCTACGAGGACCTTGGTCGCCTGGCGCTGCCCGCTGACACATTTCTGCGCAGCAGTTGCAAACCAACCTTTGTGCATATGCGGGACAGCCAGCCGCAGAGGCGCAGCGAAATTAGGCTTGCAGGCAGATGCGGGGGACAAAATGGCAAAGATATCAGATATCTACGGATACCTTACAGATATATCCTCCCCGCCACCAGAAGCCGCGTGCGTTGCCGACCACTATCTTCGCCTGCAACCAATATCGTTCCTCCGCCTATACAGCTCCGCGAGCTGTCCTTCTGGTTTCCCCCCTCTCTCACACCGTTGTTCCAGCTCCCTACGCCCTAGCCCTTCGCCGCACCTGCCAACAGCCTCCGCCTGACAACAATACGAAACATGTCTACTCCAACCTCAGCTTTGGCGCCGACAACTCCGCAAACAAAGGCAAAGGCAGACAAGGTTTTGCTGCTGAACATAGATGAACTGTACTCCCTCCACAATATGCGCTTCTCGGCTGTGACAGAGCCGGAGTGGGACCATGACCGTGAAACCCAAGTCCATCTTCGGGGAAAGGGCGTGATCCTTGTAGACGGAAGGTTCGGAGGCGCATGGAGCGTGAAGAAAACCTTCACCGTGGAAGCCGATAAGAACGCCTACGGTGGGGTTGAGACCGTGATAGAAGACACCTACGAGGGCAGCATCGACACAGCTATAAAGAAGGTGGAGTCGAGTTCAACCGACAGCTGGAAGATCGTCCTCCTCCCCCCCGAAGTGAAGCACGTCACGATAAACGATAACGATTCGAACGATTTCTTGGATAATGAAACCCGGACGAGTGTCGTCTTGAACTTATATGGAGAGGAGAAGGTGGTGTCCAAAGCTGTCAGTGATGCGATCGAGAGGTTCGAAAGCGACAATCGGCACACTGTAGGCCTGCTCAACCATTGGGCGGGGACATACAGAAGTTACTGCAACTGTGCGGGCAAGTATCTTTCCAGCACGTACGTGACCTTGATAGTGGAACACTTCCTGGACTTTCCGACTCACAACTATGCCGGGCTGTGGCACGACGTCGACAGCGATGAGTGGAACACGCAAAGATGCCTGAGTCTGAGCACTTACCAGACTGTTTACGAGAGGGAAATAGAGTATAGTGTCTCAGCCACTGGAGATGACATACTTGTCGAAGGTGTTCACTACGCGGCGACCAACTATTGGGACAGGGACTTGGACGCCGGTCGCAACGCGTTCGCGTGGGTTAGGAAGGATTTGGAGAACACTGAGGGTACGCTGGTGATGGTCGGACCTTTGGAGAACTTGGGTCGAGCTAGAGCGTTGGCGTCACAAATCAACGCCAAAGAGGTCAAGGTGTACGAGCACACAGATGTTACACCCAAGGAGACGACATTGGTGGCCGAACTGTCGACGTCCATCTCTCGGAGCCACTCGTGGATCCTCCAAGAGAACGTTTCCGACTCGGGGAACACCTACCTCATTTTGTACAGAAAGCAGGTTAACAAAATGGGCTTCGACGGCGGTAGAAGAAAAGTGGGCCTTGATACAAAAAAGAGGAAGGAAGGTGTAGAAAAAAAGGGTGTGGGAGTAAAAGGAAACATTACCTTGATCGACCTGCAGCGGAACGAGCTGGTTACCATGTCTTTGGGAGAAGCCGTGGAAGCGGGTTACACCACTTGGTCTCACACATGGGACCGCGAATCCAATCTGGAAAATGGGTCCTGGCATTTGGGCAACGAAACCGAGATATCAAGTCAGAGGCTCATCGAGTTCAACTCGGTAGAGAAGACGAAGAACATGCTCAGCATCAGCCGATCTTTGGGAATACGGTACACATGGATGGACTACGTGTGCATCCTACAAACTGGGGAGGGGAGTGCTGAGGACAAAGAGAGGAGCGTACCTATGATGGGAGAATACTACCGCCTGTCTCGCACCACCTTCGTCTACGTGGATGCGGTACCTTACGACCTGCCAAGGGAGATCTTCCAGCGCCAATACATGGTATCACAAGCGGTGAAAAATTCAAAGTGGAGGACGAGGATCTGGACTTTCCAAGAGGAGGCAGTTTCGAGCGACCTCGTGATAGTGGGAAAGAGGCACCTAATATTCGACTATCAAAGCGACCTACAGGATACCAGGGAAGGGAGTTCGCCGTACAATTTCAATTCCATTATGACGATGGCCCGAACGAGGGACTGCACATTGCCACAGGACTATGTGTACGGAACGCTGTCTCTCCTTCCTTACGGCAAGGAGTTGAAGATAGACTACTCTCGAGGATTGAGTGGTTGTCTGGTCAATTTGTCTTTGGAAGCAGTCAAGGCGCGAGATTCTTCTTTTCTGATAAACCGCGGGAAAATTCTGCAAGGAGACGAGGGAAAGTTGGTGCACTATTTATCGCACCCGCGAGACTTTTCATCTGTGGACAACTTGTCCAACAAATACGACGGGAGGCTGGCGGTGGAGAACGGCATGGACGCATGCGGGCTGTCTCTGAACCATGGCGTCGAGAACCACATGGCAAGCGTCATAGGAAGAGGTGCGAGAACCTCGGAAATGTCGCGAAGGATGTACACGATGTTCAGCACGAAAGCGGGAAAAGAAACGGGGGATATCAAGCCCGGAGATTTCGCGCCTTTCTATCAGTTATACGCCGGAGACCCTCCTGCCGAGGAAATGAACCTTTTCTTTTCCGGGAGTCGCATATCGATGACGACAATGGTTTCTCCGGACTTCCACTTTTTGTCTTCTAGCCTCGACAGCTTCCACGACAGGATGAAAGACGCAATAGCCACGATAATCGATGTTGAGGGTGAGAAGTTTGATGCCCCATGGTATTGGTACGCCATGACAGGAAAGTTCACGGAGAAGTGGCCGTTCGGAGAGCCCAGTCGGATCATCGAGGACGACGACCACGCGTATTATTGCTTCACACATGATGGCGCAAATCTGACGGGCGCAGTGAAGTTGGTTCAGTGCGACCTTTACCTGCACGGCACGCTGCCGGTGTACCTCATGTGCACCCTCGACTCGGACGTTTGCCATAGAGTTGGATACGCCATATGCATGTACGCGAAGGAGGGCCGTAATCCGCACTACAAACCGAATCAACTCGGACCTGCCTTGTGCACCGGAATGTACCATCCGCACAGATATTGGACGCAACGCACTATCGTGCTCGGGTAGTATTTCTTTCTTTCTTTCTTTTTTTTTTCATTATAACAATAATATATTCGCATGCTGGATACCAGATGCAGGCTCTGATTGCTGTTGATCGCCATGGTTCTCGGTGGCTTCAACATGGCCGGTGTCAATTACTCTCCAAGGTAGAATGAAACTCGGTCACTGTGCTCAAGACAATCTCGACCTCCTCGACCGACAGACGGTGGCCCTCAGCCAGCGCAAGGGAATTTGCCGTCCGTACTATGTTTTTGATCTGCCGTCCGTTCAGGTCAAAGGCTGCAAGACGATCCACCTCGGCGTCTGGCCAATTCTGCTTTTTATAGTCGGCCGTCCGCTCCAGAAATAAGCGCCATAGTCCCTTTCGTGAGCTGGGGTCCAGAGACTTGTATTCCAGTATTAAGTGCATGCGGCTACGGAATGCCGGATCCATGGATTGGATGCGATTTGTAGTCATGAACATGATGCCGCTGAAGAATTCTAGGATGCGAAGGAGTCCTGGAAATGGTTTCCCGTAGGTTAGCAATCGCTTTCTTCATATGGAAGTCGGATAAGGAGCCTCGGCTCTCACTCACCGCCCACAAAGTTATTTCTGGCAAGATCGCCCGGGACTCTCCAATCGAGGAAGATATCAGCCTCGTCGACCAACAGGATGGCTCGCCACCTTTTAACTAGCCGGAAGATTCTTCTGAAGTTGGCTTCGATCTTGCTGAGGTCGGATCCGAGGTCCCCCGACAGGATGGCGTATATCGGACTCTTTATGTCGTCGGCAACAGCCTGAACCGTGGCCGTCTTACCCACGCCCGGCGGGCCGTGGAGAAGGAGAATGCAGCCTTTGCCTTTGTTCTCAATTATATCATCAAAGTCATCCTTCCCTGTGGTATGCTGCCTGGCGAGCGATCTTACGAGTCGTTTATGGCCCTCTGGAAGGCGCAGGGTTGCAAAGGCATCTTGGTTAAAGCGGACATCGCTGAGGCAATCCACCATAAACCAGCACCAGGCGCCTTTCCTGAAGGGAGAAGCCCGGCAAGCGGTGATTTGCCATTGCATAATTGTCGTCGGTGAGTTCTTCCCCCCGTGGCTTGATGCTGCACAGCTTAATTTCATCTGCCGACATGGTTTCGGCAAATGCGATGCAATCCAGAATAACTCGACTATCTATCCAGACAGGCTCTTCCACGTAGCGGACGTCGGAGAAAAAGAGCATTTGAGTCCGCTCAGACTTAACCGCAAACGCAAATTCGCTGTACTGAAACAAGGTACATTATTGGACTAGCTGAACTCTTAAGGCTATCCGCTGTTGAACGGTGCCTCACGGAAGTGGTGATAATATTACACTCCGTGATCTAGTTAATCTAGTTTTTTTAAAAGCAGGCTCTTCCTTTAAAAGTCGACCACCTCTATTCCCTAGGGTTATACCATCACTCCCTGTAGTCACAATCGGTGGCGGATACAGCATTTCCTTTTATCGTTAACAGTCATAACCATCTTGAGGGGAAAGCTTGACGCTACTTACAAGATCACTTGGTAGCATTGGCGAAACCTCTTTGCCGGATCGAAAGACGAAGTCTTTTCGTGTCCTGGGTATCGAGATCGAGAAATAAATCCTGGCGCCGTAGTCCTGATGCAGCTTACATCCGGTTTTAATTAGAGTTCGCTATCTCTTCTGGAAATTTGTACCACTTCTGTCCCTCTTCTTTATTGGCTTGGATAGTGAGTGGCTTAGCACATTTACCGACTTAGATTGGAATTCTGGTGGGGCTCGATTGCTGTCAGCCTTCTCAAGGGGTATCTCCATAGTGTCTTGGGATGTTTTTTGTTAAGTTAATCATCAGACAGAGAAAACCCAAGAGAGCTTGGGGGAGGGGCACGCTTATATGACATCTATTCAATACATCCTCTGGCATCCGTAATTATGGCTCGGTGTCCGAGATCCTGGATTAGGGTACTGGATTCTAGGTTCAGCGTCCCGGATTCTGGCTCCCTGGGCCGCTGTTTCTAGCTCCTTGGATTGAATTGTACGTCTGTTGCCGTTTTTCCCTACGTTGCTGCTCCTAGCACTATAACTTATAGCTAACAAGGGTTTTCATGGTGCTGTATAAGGGAAAACGAGGCTCCGACTGGTTTTAGGAACCTAACTCGATCCACTGAGATTAATCTGGATTGTGTATAATGTCAATAGGGATTGTGTATTTTGTCAGCACTTAACCTTGGTGTTTTAATTTTAGCATGCGCCTTCTAAGAACAATATATAAGACAGTAATTGGTGGTTTTTTTTGTATAAGCGCTAAAGTCTCCAATTCAATCCTATGCACCGTCGGACATACAACCCGTATCCCTAAAATGGAATATGGTACTCGTCTCGCCGTATTTAGAAAGTGTTGCTTACCTGGCCGTCTCTCGATATTTCCCCAGGAGAACGTACCATCGCAAAAACGCAATCCTCCGTACCGTGTCTGGAAAGTGTGAGTTACTAAGCCGCCTCCCTTCCTATACTTTCCCTAATAGGACGCACTCTTAGTAAGCTATCGTAAATACACAATAGCCTGGTGCTATGTTAGGAAAGTACAAGCCACACAGCCCCTTATGCTAGATCTGGAAAGTGTAGTCGTCTCTATTTATTCCTTCCAAACCGTAACGTAGCCTCTAGCGATACGTTCCCATCGCAAAGGAGTAAGCCTAACGGACCCTGGCCAGCTAAAGTTGTAAGTGTATCGGTATACAGCTGCTCCCAATACCGGCAGATTTAACTCTAACGTTAAACTAATACCGAATTAGCTTTTTTAGTTACAAGTCCATTTATGTGTGGCTACTTTAGTAAGTACAGGTTAGAGCTTTAAAGACAATACGCTTAGCTTACAACGCTCCCTATAGCTGTTCTAAATACGTTTACGGAGTTAGTGAAGAACTTGCTAAACTGGAGAGCACGAACCGTAACGCGATAGAGGTTTTAATAACATACGCATTAGTATCTTAAACGATAAAATTCGCAGTGATGAGAGCGTCTGGTCGGGGCCGAGTTGTTGGTTGGGGCTTGGCGAAAAAGAGACGGTGCGGCAAAAAAGTAACATTTGGAGGGACAAAGAGGTACATCGGGCGACCGGGCTCTCTTTATAGGTTGGGCGAGCAGCGGGGTGCGGCGCAGCTAAAACGTTCCCGTCTTAGTAAGTATTGAAAACGGCAGGTATGTGCCGCACCTTCCGGAGGCGAACAAGCCGTCACAAATAATACTTTATAATTATCAATATTAGCCTTAAAAGCTAGGGAGAAGTTATTAAGTAAGTTAAGTTAGATGAAAAACGGCACCCTTACCGCTTTAAGAGTGGAATATAATCTAATATTAAAAAACGTTATAACGTTATTAAGTGAGAACTTAAAGGACTGTTAAATATATTAAAGTAAGCTTATTATTACCTTTATAAGGTTAAGTTTATTGTCGAAATTAATACTCTTATTCTAGTTTATTAACTAAACAGAGCTACTAATAATATACTTAACATCTTTTTTATAAAATAGATTACTTAGATCTAGAACTTTAACTTTAACGTTAAATATACACCTGGTTTTAAGAACACTATAGCTAATAGGCTGTTACGAAAGCTTACTAATTCCTCTGATCTGATAACGCTTAAGCTTAAAAAGAACATTAATAACTTCATTAACGCTTAGATCTTTACTTAGAAAACCGTTAATATAAACCTTTAAATTAAGCTATTACTTAATAATATATTGTTGAAATGCAAAAGGGGTCAAGGCATTGGAAAGCAGTGTGTGTTGAAGGTGATTAATTATTTCTATCTTCGAGAGTGGAAGCCGTGTTATTATAGCCGTGAGGGTGGCCAGTGCACGGAGTGCATTGGCCACACTCGCTTCTGCGAAGCGAGGTTGGCTGACTGAATACGAGGTTGGCAGTGGAGTCTGGCGTTCTTGGCTGTGCAGATCCACGGATGCAGCCGCGGAGCGGCTGCGTGGATCCAGCCACACTGTTCTAACCACACTGGCCGGGTTAGGGTTGTAAAAACCCAACATATATAGAAAAGGAGTCCCATAACATTACAGTTTACTTAACTAATTTCACTATCTTACTTAAAGTTATAAAGAAATCACGTTTAGTAATTCGGAAGTGGAAAGCTAAGTGCTATAAGTATATTATTAAGTATAAGATCTTTTAAATACAGTTACCTAAAGGTATAAATATCCTCCTGCAGAGAATTGTAAACTATCTAAAGCTGTAAAGATAGATTTGGTTACGTTTTTATAAGCTTTCTAGTTATCGAGGACGTAAGGTTACTTATAATCAGATTACTAGGTATTATTACTGGAAGGAAATGTATATTATAGTTAAGAATTAGATTAGAAACTGTCTTAACTGTTAGCGTTACAGTAGTAAGCATTATAAAGAAGGACTAGAGTATAATATATTATCTTTATAACCATTTACGAAGTGGACTCTTAACTTCTAAGTCTTTATATCTAGGCTTAAAGGTAAGAAGATATAAGTAATTAAAGGATAAGATGATCTCTCTAAGTACTTAAAAGTAAAAGTCCTTTACACTAAGAGTTTAAAAGTAGTAAAAACCTTTATAATAGATTACATTATTCTATAATAGAGATAGTTATTAGAAATCTTAATAAATAGTAATACTAAGTTTAAAGGGTTTTTAAAAAAATACTTTAAGGAACTTTAGGTTAAACGCGTTAATATATCCATGTATAATTTAAAAGCTAACGGACTTAATAAAGGAAGTTATTACTAAATTACCTTAATGTTAATTAAGCTTATTAATAGAAACGTTATCGGATTCAAGAAATAACTTCCTTACGTCCTTTATACTAATAGGATAAACTTTAAAGAGAGTTATAAGATAACCTCTTTTTACTTAATAAAAGGCTTTAACTGAGTATCTAAAGTTAAGGTTAATTACCCTTTTTAACGTCTTATTAAGTAACATATAATGATTTTTATCTAATTAGACAAATGATAACTTAATCTTAAAGTTAGAGTTACGTTAGTAACTATTAAACTAAGATGCTGTAGTAAAGCTTAATATAATATAAGTATTACAGCAGACTGAGTTATAGCTATGAGGTAAAAATAAGCTAACTATTAAAAGAAGAAGTTCTGTTGAAATGCAAAAGGGGTCAAGGCATTGGAAAGCAGTGTGTGTTGAAGGTGATTAATTATTTCTATCTTAGAGAGTGGAAGCCGTGTTATTATAGCCGTGAGGGTGGCCAGTGCATGGAGTGCATTGGCCACACTCGCTTCTGCGAAGCGAGGTTGGCTGACTGAATACGAGGTTGGCAGTGGAGTCTGGCGTTCTTGGCTGTGCAGATCCACGGATGCGGCCGCGGAGCGGCTGCGTGGATCCAGCCACACTGTTCTAACCACCCTGGCTGGGTTAGGGTTGTAAAAACCCAACAGTTTTGCTTCTTAGTAAAAAGGACTTTTAACTTTGCTTCACTTACGCTGAAGGCGTTACACTAGGAAGGCCAGTACCTCTTTAAGCAGTGGTTGTAACTGTTAAAATAGTTTGAAACCTGATAGATAAGTAAAGGATTAGCAGACTTATAAAAAGAATAAAGGGACATTTCACTACTAAACGTATATATATATAAGCTGTAAGGTTTAAACGGCAGTTAATACTTTTACCTTATTCCCGTTTTAAGACTTAAAAGTTAGACACTTATTATATAGTGAAATAGTGAAAGGAGGAACTTACCTTTTAAGTTCTTTATAGAAAAAGAACGTTAAAGAGAGGGAATTATGTAATAACCCTATAGGCTATTACTTAAGCTAAGGCGGCCTAATAAATCCCTTATAGAAGGAATAGTGTAAGAAGACAGTATGTATAGTACTGCGTATTAAACTAGGGGTATAAAGACTTAAAGCCCTTATAATTAATTATTACAACCTGCACCTAACACAGGCCTTAAGAGGACTGGCGCGGGTTAAGACAGAACGTATGGCAGGACGCCAACAGGTAAGGGGCGTTCTAAAGACGGCTTATTAAGCTAGCACTCCTAGATGGGGGGTTTAATGTTATTATAAGTCGCTATTACTATAATATATAGAGGTGAGTCTGAACAGTAAGACATAAATGAATAATTAAATACTAACGTGAGGAACTAAAGTCCCTCACAGTAATTATAGGCATAACTATAATTATCTATACTAACCAGCTAAAAGTACCTTATACCTTACTTAATGGCTTATTACTTAGTAAGGGACTAAGTAACCTGTTACTAAACACCCCCTACTTAAAGGTCTTACAGACGCTTAATAGGTAAGCACTTTTATTAAGATTAAGTAACTGTTAATTAATTATAAGGGCTTTAAGTCTTTACACCCTTAGCCCAGTACGCAGTACCGTGCGTACTGTCTTCCTACACTGTTCCTTATACAGGGGATCTATTAGGCCACTCTGGCCTAAGTGATAACCTGTAAGGTTATTACATAATTCCCCCTCTTTAACATTCTTTTCCTATAAAAAATCTTAGTAAAAGCATTCCTTCCTTCCTAACGTAACTATACCTACTAACCGTATATAAAAGCGCACTTTAAAAAATAGCACCTTTTATCGCCGTAACCTTATAAACTTTATCTTAACTTTTAAATTATAAATATCACCTTATAATTATTATTCTTTAAAATCACTTTCCTATCTCGTTACCGCGTGATCAGACAGTTATTCTAAATACTTATTAGTAAGGGCTTTATTTTTATATAACATATTTAGCTATAATAATACTTTCCTTTAATGGCTTCTTTCTAAGAAGCGCTACCTTAATGTTAAGTATAACGCTGCCGTATAAAACTTGGAGTTAAAAACTTAAAAGCTTTATAAAACTATTACCTGTTTTAATAAGATTAAAATCCAGCGTTATAAGATAGAAGAGTAAGCTTTTTTTACATTTAACTAGGAGGTAAAGGTCCTTTATTTCTAAGAGTAGGAGGAGCCTTGTTTAGCTATTCCTTTTAAAGCTAGCGAGTCTTTTAACTAGGGAGGTTTTTTAACAGGAACACCTGCCAGTTCTTTCTCTAAAGGGTCACCTTAACTAATAACCTCTTCTTAACTTAATTTATAATTCTTTTAATAAAGGTTTGTGGGTTTAAATCCCATAAGGGTCTTTTATCACTTTAGGCCCTTACTTTTTAGGGTTAAAGGGTTTAAGTTAATTCTTTACTTATTTTTCTTTTTACTAACTTCCTTTCTTAATAGCGTTTATTCTTATATAAGGCTTACTAGGAGCTCCAGAGGCCTAGCCTCCTTATTAGGTCTAAAGTCCTTTATTTCCCTGGCTAAAAGTTCTGGCAAATATCCTTCTATACCTATTGGGGAGTTTCCTACTACTTCCTAAGCTCTAAGTCCCATAATAGTCTTACTCTTTAATATAGTAATTTAGATGTCAGATCTTACCTTATTTCTAATTCTTATTACTAGTTTTAATTAATTTAAATTCTTCTAATAGAACTCTGTAATCAGGTTTAGGTACTTAAGGTTTTTTACTAGCTCTTATAAGTTACTCTTAAGGCTATAATCTAACTATTTAATAAGATACTTAAATGTGTTCTTTCCCTTCTGTAAATTTACAACTTCTTTAATCTTATACTCGTCTTTATTAATGTTAATCTTAATCTTCTTTTCTAATAAAACTCCTTTTAAGGTAGGTTCTAAAAGTAAGATATGAAAAACCTTAATCTACACCTTTATGTTAATAGGTAGGTTTAATTTATAATTAAAGGTGGTGACCTTTTTCTTAATTTAGAATAATCTGTACCTTTTAAAGTTAAGCTTTTTACTAAGTTATTTTAAATACAGGTTTTATAAAAAAAGGTAAATATAATCCCCCTTTTAAAGAGTTAAACCCTTAACTTATTTACCATTATAATAAAGTCCTTTTTTAAGTACTAATTACTTAATTTAATATTTATTAGTAAACTTTTTTATTTATTTACGTATAAACTTAAATTCAGCTTATAAGTGGTTATGTAACTCTTATATCTAATTTACGTAGATTACAGCTTAAAAGGCACTAATAGGCAGGCCTTAACGGAGCTTAGGCTCTTTACTGTAATTAGTAAAAAACGGTAACACACCTGTTAACTTAACTAACGTTATATTATAAGCTATCTGTATTATTAATAATAATTTAAGTTAATTATCTTATTTAAAGTTAACGTAAGTTTAAAGATACGTTATAAGTATTTAGTTAACTTACTCTGTTTAATTATCTGTCTATAGGTGAAAAGCTGTTAAAAGCTTACTCCTTACACCTATTTTTTATATTAACCCTTATTAAAACTTTAACATAATTAACTTATTTTAATCTGTAACGATATTATCTAGCTAAAGGTGTCGTAACACTACCTTTTTCTTAAAGATATAAGTAAGTTATTCCACTGTTATATCCTTTAAGGTTAGTAGGAAGTAAGCCTATTTTATCAACCTATTAACTACTATAAGGATTTAATTATAAGTGACTCCTGTAATAAAGTCCCTAGACTTTAAAATCCCAGTAATAAAATTAAGCGAGATGGAACTTTATAACACCTGTAGTATAGGGAGTAGTTTAAAAAGTCTATAAGGCTTATAGCGCCGATTCTGCTTTCTGTGACAGATATTATAATTATTAACCACTTCCTTAACTAATTTCTTCATTCCTAGGAAGGCGTACGCTTATTAGGCCTATATAAGAGTCTTAACCCGGCTTATATATCCTTTAAGTTAAGACTTATAAATCTGCTAAACGTATTCCTTTTATTTATCTAAGTTATAAATATATAGTTTCTCTTAATACTAAAGCCTTACTCCTAGTTTAAATATACCGTTTACACCTTTTAATAACTGTTTTAGTTAATAACTAGTTTCGTTATAATTTAGATATTTTAAGCATTCCTTACTATAATCTTACACATGCCTTAAGAAGTCTTTTAAAGGGCACTTATACTTATAAGTTCCTTTTACTAACCTTCTTACTTAAAAGTCTTATTATTACTAATAGATATTATACTTTATTTATAAGTTTATACAGACGTTAATAATTTATTTTAATATCTAATTGTCTAACACTTACAGTATATACTTTAATATGCCATTTTTTAACTTTATTAAGTATAATAATAGGGATTAAAACTGGATTAACGTCTTTATAATCCTGTCTCTAACTAAGAGTATTAGCTTACTTATTATCTTTTCCTTTAATATAGTAAATCTAAAAGTGGAATAGGGTTATTAACTTTACCCACTATACCTATTATAAGTTAAGTTCCTTAATTAGGAAATACTAAAGGTTATTATAATTTAAAAAGACCTAAACTGGTTCTTCCATACCACTTAAATACAGTACCTATTTAGTAAAACATTAAATAATTACTATTAGTTCCTTATTATAGATTAGGTATTATAAGGCTAGGCTGTAGATCCCTTTTAATAAAAAGGTAACTAGGTGGCGTTTCCCATTATCTTAAACTTAGTTAAGTTCTTTATTAATTACAAATTCTAAGGAGTCTGTCTCGACTTAAAAGGGCTTTAAGAAATCGGGGAGAGTTAGGATTAGTGCTGTAATAAAGGTGTGCTTAAGGTCTTTAAACACCTTTTATTATCTATCAGTCCACTTAAACAGCTTACCCTCTCCTATAAGTTTATATAATAGTTTTACAATTTTTATAAAGTATTTAATAAAGTACTGATAAAAGTTTATAAAGCTAATAAAGGCTTATAACTCTTTTTAATTCTTTAAAGTGGGCCAGTCCCTAATTACCTTTATCTTTTCCACTTATATTTTAAGCTTTCTAAAGGTTACTTTAAACTTTAAGTAATTTAATTCCTTAACGTGGAAATGGCTCTTTTCTAAGTTTACTGTTAGCTTCGCTTTTTTAAAAGCTGTTAAAACCTATCATATATGTTTTTAATATTCTTTTAAAATTTCAAAATAAATTAAAACGTTATTTAAATACATAAAGACGAACTTATTAAGGAAGGGGCGGAAAATACTGTTAATAAGGCCTTAAAAGGTCACAAGGGCGTTTATTAATCCCATCAGCATAATATAGTACTAATAATACCCGTTATAAGTTTAAAAGGCTGTTTTATATTTATCCTCTTCCTTTACTCTAATATAATTAAACCCTATAAGGAAATCAAGGTTAAAGAACTAATTTACTTTAATAATCCGTTTTTACATTTCTGTAATAAATAGTAATAAGTAACAGTTCTTAACTATATCCTTATTTAACATTTAATAATTAATAACTATATATAACTTATTATCTTCCTTTCTTAAGATAAATAACACTAAATACCTTACCAGGGATTAGGACTTTATAATAAACCCATTCTTTAAGTTTTTATTAATATACTCCCTTAAGGCCTTAGCCTGTTAGGGGTTTAAATGGTAAGGCTAAAAGCTATAAAGCTTTACTCCTGGTTTTAACTTAATTTTATAATCTTATAATCTGTAGTTTAATAATTACAGTATCTTTTTTTAAAATAGGGTAAACTTCCTATACTCTATAGGTACCTTAAATAAATCGACTTTTTCACTTATCTGTAAATCAGCTTCTTACTTTCCTCCACCTTTTAAATTGTCATTTAAGTAATATAATAAACCTTTTAATCCTTTAATTATCTTAATAAACCTAACCCAAACCGTACTTAGTTTTAAGGGTTTAATATACTTCTAAGTGCTTCATATAACTCTAAAGTGGTTTAATACCTTCTTAACTTTCTTTAAATAGTAGTTACAGTTAAGGGACTTACTAAAGGTAAGGTAACTACTCCTTTAATTAATCACAGGGTTATACTTTTCCAGCTAAAGTAAACTTAAGATTATATCGTAACCTATAACTAATATAACGTTAAAATCCATTTATTATTTATCCCTATCCACTTTAATTAAAAGTGGCAAGTGGTAGGTGACTTTACTATTATTATACTAATATAAGCCTCCTTCTCCATTTTAAATAGGGATAACCTTTTTATACTCTTAGTTAAGGAGTTTCCTTCAGTTAACTAATAACAGGTACATTAGGTTAAAAACACTCCTATTATTAATTACTACTTTTACCTTAAATGGCCTCCCTTTTCCATCTGTTATGTTAACACTAATAGAATAATATTTATACTTCTTTAACATTTAAATTATAATAACTATCTATCCTTAAGGTCTTATCTAGCTTAACCTTTAAATACCTCTTCTTCTTCTCAGGGTTTTTACTAACTAATAAACTATTAGTTTCCGGCCCTTTTAAAGGGCCTGTAACCTTTTCCTAATTCCTTTTAGAAAAACAGGTAACTTTAATAAACCTAATAATTAACCTTTCTTAAGTTTTCACACCTTAACGTCTAGTTAACTTTAAACGGTATAATGTTCTTAAAGTCTTTAATAAATTAATAATACACTTTATAGGACTGGATTACAATAATATCTTTTTACTCTTAAATCTATTAATAGTTTTCTCACTTCTACCATTCTCTGGCTTTTCCGTTAAGGTGTAATAAGCACGTTATAACTAAGTAGTTATTAAATACCCCTCTTTATTAACATATAGTAAGAGCCTGGTTAACTATAATAACCTTCCACTTATTACCAGATTCTCTTATTAGGGAGTAGGAGACTTAGTAATAGGCCGGTTCTAACTCTACCCTTATAACAGCATAATCCCGTTTCTATACGCTGGGGAAATGGTTATAAAGAGCCTTAAACTTACTATATTAGTTAAAAGTGTAGTTATTATACATATAATTAATCCATAATATATCCTTATAGTTAAGATAGTTAATATTAACTACAGGTGTTATAGTTATAAAGTATAGAACAGGTAAAGTGGTACTTTATTTTTTTTCTTCTTCCACTTACCTCTTTATTCGTTATTTCTCCTAAACCTCTTCTTAAAACTCAGGTAATAATAACCTAGCTTATTCTTCCATAAAATGGCCTTC
>Ga0247770_1001162_pt1 | contig 22298 bp, 20 predicted proteins | sample UWRJL136409B6_FD_179943 | JGI IMG/M metagenome (GOLD analysis project Ga0247770, IMG submission 179943) | Plant litter microbial communities from Arlington Agricultural Research Station in Wisconsin, United States - UWRJ-L136-409B-6 | ecosystem: Environmental > Terrestrial > Plant litter >... | reverse complement strand
ATGGAATTGCTTATTCTAGATAAAAAGGAGAGGGTGGCAGAGAGCCAGTAATATAGTGGTGGAAGGTGGCGAGTCACGTGGCCAACCAGGTGACCATATTGTATCACACAATCATCCCTGTCAAAATTCCCCTCCTCCTTCATGAATGTGAATACTGTTACGTTCAATGTTCCGCGCAGGTCCTCAAGCGTCAGAATGGGAGCAGTCAGTGAAAGATACCGTTGTGTCTCCTCGTAGGCCGTCGAACCGTGTGAGAGAGTCGGTGGGGTCCATTCCCTGTCTGAGATGGTCGCAAGAAAGCCCGCACTCCAGGCAGTGTAAACGCCGAGTCCAGAATAAAAGAGCTCTGGCCGCCAGGCGACGGGCCCCTCGCGCCGTATATCCTCGGGGAAGAATATTCTGGCCCAGTGGCTCCATCCGAATAAGCTCCAGGCGAAAATTGAGTCATCGCTCGACTGCCTCATGATCTCTTGCTGGAGCCTCGCAAAAGCCTTCTCGCCACCCTCGCCGTACATGAGGGGCATGTTGACGCCGAAAAGTCCCATCAGACAGTAGGCTCGATCTTCTTCCCTGGTTGTCTTCCTCAGTGCCGCCCATGACATCTTCTGCGCCACGCTGTGTCCTCTGCAAATATGCGGACAAGTTTCAGAACCACACAAGGGTTTCTCCAAGGTCTCTTTAGAGATTCCAGTAATCTCTTCAATGACGGCCCTCGATGATCTTCTCGTTCCAATCTCGACCCAGTCCTTGTTGAAGAACACAACTTCCTGCGGCGCCAATAATTCTTGAAGCGTCCAACCACGTGTGAACCATCGACTCTCCCTAAAAGATGATGACGGCTGGCTTGGGTCATCGCTCCCCAGTCCGTCCACGTCGCCCAGGTAGGCGTAACAAACTTGGGCTTTGCCGTACCAGTCGAACATGGAGTTGATTGCTTCGGACAATTCGGCGGAGCTGGATTTGTCGATGCAGCATGTATCGATCCAGGTGTACTGAAACCCTTCTTGCCTGGACTTGTCACAGCATCCCAGAAGTTTCCCGTAGCCAGCCATGGCCTTGTAATGCTTGGTCGTGCTTGCCAGATCCTGGAGGGTGACCTCTCCCTCTCCCTAGGTATGAGACAAGATGGTGTAGGAAAGCCATTCGAGACTCTTATGGGTGATCTCGAGCTCCGGAGTTTCAAGGCTGAGGAGTCTCATTGTTCTAGATTGCCGTAGGATAGAGAGCGAATGGAAGCGGTGACCAAGGAAGCCTTGGCCTCAGTTGAATTGCTCGTGAGTCTGTGATATGGTTCGGTTGAGGGTTTAGGATATCGGAATTGAAACAACGGTGTGTAGAGTTCAGTTGGAAGCGGTTGTTGTCCAGAACTGTGACACACTTCGTGGAGAAGACCGGAGAGCTCCTGCACGTACCTCAGGTGGCGCTGCCGATTTGGATTGACGATTGGAGGGAGCGGGTGGAGAAGGAGCGGTGTGAGTCAATAGGTGGGAAACTCGAAATTCGGCGCCAAGGCTAACGTTATCAGCCAGAAAAAACCAACTCCTTCGCTGCAATCGGATCAACGAAGATTTACGACAAACAATCCAACATCTTCAACTTTGTCCTGTCGTCATGTGCAACGCGTTTGAAACCTTCTGAGAAACATTATTCGTTTCAGCCCCCCATCATCGTTCCCCTATCCAACCCCAGGATTCCGCAGCCCGGATCGTCTGTTCACTCAGTAATTCTAACCTCTCCTCGCTGCGGTCATATCGTCCGGCACTCTGTTGCCAAGAAAGTCTCTCTCCCGCGCTTTAAACAAGAGAGTGATTCCATCTATTGACGAGCAACGCGATAGTTGCACATACAAGCTGTAGGGGTCGCATTGTGTGGGAACGGCTTGGCCGTCTTTGCTCGTGGTTCGTGTCTCTCGCAATTCCAGGGCCACCTGGCACAGTATCGCACGTGGCGCGTCTGCGGCGTGCACTAGGCGCGCACGAGTTTTGGGGAACCCCGATGCCCAATGGCCGAAGCCGCTACCATGCGCTAATTAGATCAGTCGGGGTTGAGAGCGAGATTGGCCAGCGGGCTTCGCCAGAGGCCGAGTGTTGCAGAAAGCCACTACGCCACCGCAGTTGATAATGACGAAGAGGAGCAGATTGGGGCAACACAGGCAGCTGCAGTACCCAATCGCATTCGACTAAATTTAAGCTGGCAAAGGCCAATTATCGGCATGAACGAAGTGAGGTATTTATACCTAGCGTCAGCTCAATCGATCAACCGTTCTTGCACTATTTATGATCCACGCAGTCAAATTCAGACTGAAACATTGGTTTCAGTGTCTCCGTTTTCATCACGCTCAAGTATCCCGGTGACAGCCGTCAAGCAGTGAAAGCAACCACATAGCTGGAGCAGCAACCAGGGCTTCCGGAAAAAAAAAATTCTCTCGCCATGTCCGTCCTGTGTCAAACGTGCGCCGCGATACCGTTCAGCAGCCTTCCGCGGGAGGAGGAAGATGCTTGGCCTCATCATCCAACCTGGGCAAGCTTGAAGGCGTCAGCGTCAACATGTCGAAGTTGTAAGATCATTCGGCTTGCGGTGGAGCGACTTTACCGGAAAATATGCCTTCAATTTCGGGAAGGGTCGACTGGGTTATATCTTTGGGACGGATCATGGCGAAGTGGCTCGGTTCCACCGATCAATGAAAATATGCCGGTTTGGATCTTTGGAAATTGGTGGGCTTCGGTGCCGGAGGGTCCACTTGACCAATTAGTAGGTCTTGGTGTGAGACTTGGACAGACTCCGTCAATTGAGAACGCTGAGGGGGCCGGAGAAAACTTACCGGAACTTCGAGGGACAGACTTACGCATTTGCACGAGCAGTGGTAGGTTACTATGCCGCAAGAAGGCAACTCCTAGCTAATCCTCCATCTTAGGGGACCCGATGGCTGAAACTGTTCCCGGTCGCGTCCGCGCGTTAGACCCAGGCTCTGAAAGCGGGCTATCGACCCTCAGAAGCTGGATTCAGAACTGCAATGAGCATCACGACTGCGAGCCTCGGGTCGTTACCCTCCCTACTAGGATCCTTGATTTAGCGGCCGACGAAAAGGGGGATATCATCAAGATCCGGGAAACGCATGGTGAGACCGGCCGGTATATTGCGCTCAGCCACTGCTGGGGCTCCTCGCACAGGATCACGTTGACAACCACCACACGCGACGTTTTGACGCGAGGGATTCCCACAAGCGACCTGCCGCTCACTTTTAAGGATGCCGTGCTTGTTAGTCGCAAGCTATCCGTGCGTTACCTATGGATAGATTCCCTATGCATCATCCAAGATGATGCGGAGGACTGGCGCCGTGAATCATCCAAAATGGCTGATGTTTACGCCAACGCTTTTCTCACGATTGCTGCCGCTGCATCCACGGATGACTCTTCTGGATGCATTTTGCGCCGGTCGGAGTCATACATACCTGCAGATTGCAAGGCGCTTTACAAAACTATCAGGCAGGACCAAGGGGATGCAACTTGCGCCATCACGCTCACCAAAGGGCTGGAACTCGAATCTACGATTTATCTTTTCCCAGAGTGGATGCCGAGTTCCTGTAGCAATTTGCCTCGAGTATATTGCGTTGACAATTTTGGCAAGCCTTACGACCCTGTCAAAGATGAACCCCTCTCTTCTCGAGGGTGGACCTTACAAGAACGGATCTTGTCGTCTCGGATTGTGCATTACGGCGTTGATCAGATGTTTTGGGAATGTGGTCGAATGTTCGTCGCTGAGGACGGTGCTCGCTTCCGCAAACGCTTATCTTTGGAATATTCTTCCTCTGAACAAGATCCCAACCGTTGCCTGAATTGGACGAAGCTCATGGAAGACTACTCTCGTCGGCGGCTGACACGCGAGTCAGATAAGCTGGTGGCTCTCGCGGGCTTAGCCAGGCACATTGGACAGCGGTCAAATGATGAGTATTATTGTGCCGGAGTATGGCTTAGGGAGCTATGGGACCAACTAAATTGGAAGGTATGCCACCTCGGGTCAGAAAGATTCACAACCTCCTCTGCCGCCCGAATTCGGTCATTCTCATGCGAACCTTTCAACGAATTTTATCTCGAGGAATTGGAACACGCTCCTGGGGCTATTGTTTCCGGTCGTCCTTCAAAGCCTCACCTAAACTATAGCGTTATTCATGGACCATACAGCGAAGACATTGACGATGACGACGAGCTTCCCGTGGACGACGACATGTACGAAGTCTCGGTTCCAACGAGCTATCGCGCGCCGAGCTGGTCGTTTGCCGCAATCAATGCCCCCGTAAAGTTTACCCAGACTGGGTATATTTCGGGAGTCTTTGCTCAAGTAATGGGCATTCGATACCAAGTGGGCTATGATCGCTACGGTTCTGTCGACCGTGGGTGCGCCCTAAGGATCAAGGTAAGTTAGGTTCCATTGTGGACTCTATGGAGACTGATAGCTGATCGCTACGTCGACTAGGCCCCATTAGTAGAACTGAAGCTTATCCCCGACGCGGAATTTCACCTCAGCAAATATCCTGTCGAATTCATGGTCCGAAGCCAGGTATTCCAAGTTAATGTGTGTTTTGATCTTCAGCCGAAAGAGCCATGCTTTGCCCTGTTCATCGATGTAGCAGCCGCACTTATCTTAGCGAGCAGAGGCGAGAGGCCGAGTGAGAATTCAAGCGAATCTGAGTTCGTTCGAATTGGTGTAATGAATGGCTGGCCTACCAAAAAAGAAAATCTCAAACCGGGGGAATGGAATACTGTTCTAAAAGCGGAAGATCTGGAAGAGGAAACCAACACAGTTATTCTTTTCTGAAGTCACCCCCATGTGGGTCCGGCTCACCAGGAAGCTCCGAACCCAAAATGCTACGGAGTCAGGAGCGAGACGAAGGATGGCATGTTTTCGGCGTCGTTACTGCAGTACCTTTGGACTGCCAGGCTCACGAATGTGAAGGGAAGAAGGCGAGAAGGGCGGTGCTAGCTCCAGAGTAGCTTCGGCCGGCTGACAAAGGTGGTCTTCATGTCCAGGATCCGTAGATCTTGCATCAATTCAATATCAGCAGGCGAATTTCATGGGCAAAAACAGCCGGAGCATACATGAGGATCGAGAAGCTGAGTGTTTCTCTTGAATTTTGAGATATATCTGCCTTGTTCACGTGCTCATCTTCCGCCAGATCATCCACGATGGACGAAAACATTCAACTTGTTTTTGGGTTCCACGACGTAGTGTCGGCAGTTGATATATCATGCAGTATACCAGGTGGGGGAACATGCAGTGTAGATCCGGGGTGAGCCGCGATGCTCCCTGACCCTGACTTTCTGCCATAGCTTCAGCTATCATCTCCTCAACCGCTCTGTCGTGTCTGGGCTTCGCATTCCCGCTCCTCATGCTCTTTAAGGATGGGCTGTATTACGGTTAGAATCTTACTTATGTCCTCGGCATCTCTGTGCGCGACTGGGGCCTGGTATTGACGAGACTGCTGGGAATATTATGAATGAACTTCAGCTCCTCGGCCCCCTCGTCGCACTGAAACTCAAAGAGAATCGGACGGGTGCCCATGACTCGAAGTAGAAAAAGACGTAGTAATTTCATATGGTTTTCCCCTTTCCAGACAACTCTTGTTTGATATATGCATCTACTAGCATCTGTGTATGCCGAGGGACCCCAGCCTCGCCATTCCTGAAACACGTACCCGATGTCAGGCACTAAAAAGCGATTTCTTCGCGTGAATTTTATTAACGAATCCTTCGCTACGAACAATCTGACATCTTCAGTATTGTATTGTCGTATCGTCCAGCTTCGTTCCTCAAAGCTCTTTAGGCAAACTGCTTGCGGTTTGCGTCTCCTGTGATAGGGCAAACTGTACACCTGCGAAGGGCCCCACATTTATTGGTCGGAAGACAACCAGTGAATGTGGGCCGCAGACGGGCAATACCAGTGGCTCACGGGAGCCGAAAGTTGCTGACTCTGTTGCCGAGTCGTTTCCTCCTTTCCGACCACACTAGCCCGGCGATTTCTGTCAAGTCTCGAGCGCCCGCTCGTCCCACCACCGCCAACCCCAGCGCCATCCTTACCTCTACTAGCAAGAACACCAGTTCCGGTGGTACATTTAGAGAATTGTCGACCTCCATTGTCGCGAGGCAGATGACAAAATCTTTCACATCGGCGGAACGATTCAAAGCACACGACACCCGTGGTGTACACAACAGGTCTTGCCTGGTTCGCAAGACCCCTTCCCAGTCCCCCGCCGACCCAACCCATCCTTTCCCCCAACCTGTTGGCTCGATGCGCTAAGCTGTCTGACGCTGCGTTATGGAGGGAGACTCTCGGGGTCTTCTGGCTGTTGCATGGAGCTGGTACGACGGAAGTTGACTGACCTGCACTTGTTTGGTTCGCGGCGCTGGCGGTGGAGGCTGACGTAGCTGCAGGTTCAGCGGTTCGGCCCACGGAAGCCAGGGAGCCAGGATTTCTGCACCATGGTAGCTGCAAGTCATTCCGTAAAGGGAGTAGCTCTTTTCATGAGCCCAGCGGTTCACCGTCGAAGCACGGCACTTTCAGGGGTCAAAATTGGAGGGCAAGATGATTGATTGCTCTCTGTCTACTTAAGGCGCCTGCATTCTGCAGCAGGCAACCCTTCTAAGTGCGCCAAGTGTCAGGACTGAACCGTGGAATGGGATCGGCGGATAAGCCGAGCTCCCCGGAGGAAGAGGAGGGATATTCTTGACAGTGGCCTCTTGGCGGACGATGTCATAGAGTCGGGGTTGTTGCACTTTAAACGGGAGGAGGAGTTCCGGGTAGAGGAGCTCAAGGCGCAGGCGGGAGGCGGCCATCTTGTGTCGGTGGGGATTGCCCCTCCGGAAAGGGCTGTTATTAGGTCCGGTAGCTAGACTGGTTATTAGTCAACCTCGCGACTGCTTGAGATGAAGCTATGGTGGGATATCAAATCTACTCTGCAGTTACATACCACTGCGGCTAGAGCTTGGGTAGGCTTTGTGATGTGATTTCCAAGAACGATAGATCCTGTATAATAGTATTTATTCGACAACGGCTCTATTGCTGGGCGGGTGCTGGCTTCATCAATCTAGTTAGGGCAGACTTCAGGGTTTCTATCCTCAACCAGGTTAAAATAAATGCGATACCATCCAGACAGGTCTTCAACCAGGCGCCTTTGACCTCGGCGACAAGTTGTTCTTGTGAGATGGGCCTAGTCTCCGGTTATTTGATCAAGTCCGCTGAATCGGTACTCGATGGATAGAAAGGATGGGTATGAGGGTCTGACAACGGTCGGTTCCGACGGTTGACAGGAACATTGGACCTTTTGAGGGTGAGGCGGTGTCCAGGAGGACCTTGATCTTCATCAGGGTTCCGCAGCTTGCTTCTGAACGGCCTGGAACTTGGGATGGTCTCTGGCTGCTTGACCACTTCATCAAGATGAGATGGCTGAGTGTTGTGTAATGGCGGTAGCCTAGGATTGTAATAATGAGTAAATGCTCTTAAGAAGTGTTTTGACAGCAATGCCAGGTCAAGAGATGGGTCCATACACGCTTGGGGGTTGCAAGTCCATCCGCGTGTCCTTGTGCGGCGCCAACGGTGCTGCGCTGGGAGCACGACGCAAACTGCGTGGAAGAATGACGGCGAAGGTAATGACTCCACGACGTGGCGATGTCTTTTGGCTCTTTTGGCTCTTTTGGCTCGCGAGACTCGGGTAGCGAGCCGTCGGCGCCCATATTGTAGGACGGTGGACGGTGCCCGTGATACCTTTCGGGCGGGGGACTTGATGCAGCCTCGTTCAAATTTCCCCCGAGGGACCAAGGTGTGGGAGACCGATGGGGCGGGACTGAAGATAGAACGTGGAAGAGTGGGTGATGGTCGGAAGACGGGGAATGTTAAAGGAGAAAAGCCAGCATTCTCTCGAAAATCCAAGCAGATCTTGAAGGTCGAGGGCAGGATGACGAGCTGGGAAGGAGAGTGAGGTGGGGAATGCGGTTGGCGGAAGGGTACACTTAAGGAAATTCTGGCGAGGATTGGAATGGGGACCTGGGAAGGGGATGGCGAAACTGGGGCACCTGGATCACTGATGTTGCATCAACCAAAGATGTCGGCTTGTCTTGATTTTGGCCTAGAATTCAAGGCATGCTAGTACATGCGAGCCGCTTTTGGCATGGCTGGATCATCGATGCGTAAAACCTTGGGTCGAAGACGTCAAACAGGCTGCTCAATGGCCGCGAACCGTCGTGCGGAGCGTGGCTAGCTCCCGAGTCTTTTGCGCAAGGCAACCACAAGGAGGTAAGGGGTAAGGAGGCCTCGGAAAGCGCTCAGTTCGGAGCATCCCGAAGCCAATCATCCTACGAGTGCTCTCGGCACAAGGCTCTGGGTGGTAGGGCCACATCTAGACACCAGGAGTAGCATAACCACCACCCTTCTTCATCCGTTACCCCTCTTCTGCGTCCATGTTGCAACCCGGTCATCAGATGCATCGCGAAGCTAGTGTCGACTTTTACAAACTCCAAGATCGCCCCAAGAATTGCCGCACAAGTAAGAACAGTCGGCTCATCTCTTTCACTATCATCCTCGTTAACAATTCCACAGCTGAGGAACCCTATCGTGGCAGCTTCCGTTACGACCGCGACGACATGGTCCCCTCTCCCGAGAGACAAACGAGCCCCGAGCAGTCAGACCCTGCGGAGACTGTGGACGAGTTCTACACATGGGCTACGTACGAAAACGATAGACCTCCGCAGTACAACAACGACAACGAACGTGTAAATCAACGGGCGCCGACCAGAACCAATCTCGAACCGTGGTGGTTCCCCCCTTTCTCGAGCCCTTCCATTCGGGGATGCCCACCCCCAGTTTCTGGATGTTCGCTTGGCAGAAGAGCGCTTGAAGAGGGCGAGGAAGCCGTCAGTCCTCGCCTTCCTCAAACGGTTCAATATCATACAAACGGGTGTTCGTGTTTGGGCCAGGAAAATCGGTGCGGTCCGACGCTCAGTACTTTGGACAGCAAAACAGCATGGATACACTCCAACACATCAAGGACTCAAAGCACCCACTTGGTTCGGTCTAGATGCGTCTCTGTCAACGCGAAGGAGATGCTGCTGTTTCCTAAAAGGAGGGACAGCACCCCGATCTCGACTGCGCCAACTTTCACCCAAAACAACCAAGAAAAATGGCAGCTGGCTCCGATGCCAGGTCGACGAAAAGAGGGGTGTCCCATCAACCAGCTCGCCTCGGACGAGAACACCCCCAGGGAACCATGGCGGGAACCAAGCTCTCCCCGCGAGCCGTCTTCGCCACGGCCAACCTTTGCTCCTAAAGCCGGTCTTCATGATCATGCCCGGTCCTTGAGATACGACCACAAAACACAGCTTTGGCTGCGCTTGCAACCACCCACGTCGCCTTCGACACACCGTTTATCAGCCTGCCCTTAAAGTTGCCGACCTCGCCAGTTTATTTTTAGGATACTTCTTGACGATCCCCATTGTCAACTTCCGTCATGCCGACCGAGATCACTGCTGGTTGATGGTACTTCCCCTAATGGAGCAAATGCCGCGGAGCTTCACCTTCCCTCCTACGCCCCTGGCGTCTATTCAGTTCATCGTTTGGTCCTTGATTGGGATTCTACACCTTCTCCGAACCCCTCTGTACTGGCCAGACTGTGGTCTTGTGGCCATCGCCGTCTCAATCGCAGCAGGGGCATGGTTTGGATTAGACATCATGATCGACACACTCATCATTACTGCCTTTCTTAGCCTAGTGTTTGCAAAAGGTATCGAGCTGGTCTCTGGAGGCAAGACCCGATCCTCGAGGGCAGTCCTCCCACTCTCCAAGCGGGACGGCTTAGACGAGGTGCCAGTATCTCACCTTCGTCGATTTATATCCCCTTGGTCCTCTGTCGGCCAATATCACACAACGAAAGAGGGAAAATACGTTGTTGCTTCATGAGGCGGAACAAGTATCGACTCCTCGCATCAACGAAGATTGGGCCACATCTAAGAGACAGGGACGATGTGATGACTACTTGTCAGGGGCACCGGCAGCACTACACAGCATTGCTCACTTTGGTTTTGTCCCTTGTCCTTGTGCGTTGGGCTAGATCCCTAAACTTATGGGTCCTCTCTACCACAAACTCTGCAGCCGAAGTCAAATAGTTCCCGATAGCTGGGTGTCGTAGTTATAGTCATCGCGACTGAAGGGTCTGAAATCTGATAACTCAAATGAACACACAGTATCAATGATGATACTACATGCCGTGACCCTCTTTGTCTAATACACATAGGTGCTCAGTTGACACAGGTAGATACCTACCTTATCCTATAAAATTTCAGAGAATTACGGGGCCATCTACTGTATTAATCCCAGAATCCGAGACTAGAAGAAATTTCGACTTTTTTCAAGGTACTCCCCCATCCTTCTTGTTCCTTACCTACATGAAGGGGGAAGACGGTTCTTTACAGCACGCAGAGAGATGGAGACACATGGCGGTAGGCGAATCTTTCGAAGTTGAAGCTGCTAGTGACGTTCCGGTAGCGCGCCTGAGAAATGCCGGGGGTCTTGTTACATGTAGTCACCCACCCTCACCAGACCAGGCCTCGGACATTCTCCCGACGAATCGTAAGCGTAATTCAAATATCAAGTGTTACGATCTTAGCGCCCCCACCCTTCCCATCTCATCTTGGGAGTCGCATCACATGGAAACTAGCTTAGATCTAGCAAATGAAGAGATGTGATTACAAGATTTACACGAAGCGAGGGTGGGATGAGTGTAGGATGCATAGCATGCGGATATAGAGGGGCAAGGCCGGTATGGGGCCGCCCGGGGCGCCGGTACAGGTATTGGGATGGCTTGGCCAGGTCTTTTAAAAACAAAGGCACTTTGGTACAGTGGCTGTTCAATCCAAGATTCGGTCGACAGGCTGTCCCGTCTTGCGGTACTAGCCCTTCCACTTCGAGTCATACTCGCACCTCTTTTCTTTTTGGCTTTCTTTGCTCCGACGGAATTACTCCCTCCCGTAGGCGAACCCGCTCCCCTTTCCTCGGGGTCACTCAGAGGCTTGCACAGGCATACCCGACCTTCTTCTCCTCGCCTCCACCTCTCTCCTCCATGGCAAAAACTCATTGTGCCATGTCTGATGCCGCCAACTCCCCACCCCTCCCCCCCATCCCGACACATTGGCCAAATACCTCCCCAAGTCCAAAACCTTATGCAGTCTCCCATCCAAACAGATCTCAATGACCCCGACATGTTCAAAAAGCACCTTGCCTTTCTCAAACATCTCATCGCTCAGTCCCACAAGCCACCCCAGCATTTTCTTCACAAAACGCATCAACCTTGCCGCTGCCTCCATTCCAGCGTTATCCCCGCAAAGCGCCTGCAGCGAAGTCGACAGCGGGAAATAGTCGGAGATATTCTCGCGTATGTCTTTTGCGAATATCCGCTCGCCGAGCTCCTTTGGGTCAGAAATCCATTCCCAGCTGACGACTGGGCCCAGCGGGAGGATGTCGGGTTGGCTAGCCGGTAGAAAGTCCAATACTAGCCGGTCGACGGAGATGGGTATGCCGCACGGTCCATGGCTCCCAGATACTAGAGCGCTAAGCAGGAGATGGTACAGAGACCACATGAAGGAGTTGCCGTTAAATAATCTGCGGGGTGGTTGGCCACCGGGGCGTAGGTCGTCGGGAGGCTGGAAGATGCGGAACTGGACATGTACCGTGTCGGCGTGCGAGGCGCGGAAGGGTGTAGAGAGCCAGGTCGGCCAGAGCGTGCCGTCGTTGAGATAGATAATATCAGCCGTGTAAGACGGAGAGGTAATAGCCTTGGAAGCTCGTTGCAACATATCAAGCGTTTCGTCGTACAGCTGGCGGTTGGTGAGGAGCAGAGACAGTGCAGGGTTTGTGGCAGGCTCTGAGGGAAACCAAACGCGCCGGGCCAATTCGCTCATATAGCCCGTTGCGTCGAGTGGTCGGCGTTGCTGCTTGCTCAGCTCATCTGGCTTGGGAGGATCCGACTGGGGAGCCAAAAGGACCAGTTGAATGACCATAGCTCGCAGCTCGAAGGGAATTCCGAGGAGGAATGCCGAGGGTGACATGGTATAAATGCGTGTTTTCAGCTCTGGACGGAACCTGACTGTCGTCAGGAAAGGGCATGGAAGTGTAGTTATGTAAATATAACACACGCCTTTTCGGCGCCCTAGCGGTGCTATGTTGTGCACTGGCGGAATCCTTGATGCTCAGGACGAATTGATGCCATGCAGGAGGGAAACCCCTGGCCGACTCCTAGCCAGGCACCCGATGCAGTTTGCGTGCCCTAACTCGCCAGTAAATGCGCTGGGAGGTGTCCTGCACTGCAGGTTCTGTGCTGTGCCGCCCCCTCCTCCCTCCCACAACCCCTCTAGGGGTAAGCTTGGTCATTTTTTAACGGCCTAGCCAGCCCCTTCATCACGCCCCTGATTGCCCTTTAGGCGTGATTCAACCGCGTTTATTTGCGCTCCGTGATCCAGGAGAATGTTGACCGGGTCGAAATAAAACTCCCCATTGATGGCCAAGTTGGCCCCGGCTTCGGCTGCAGGATGGAGTAGACGAGTATTTTACCGTTCAATAGGACCCTGCAGAAGTGGGCTCGGTATCCGTTCGCCGCAGTACCGTTGACCGGAGTGTCGTTCTCATCCAAAATCAGGACCGGCAATGTGATGGTTCCGAGAGCAGGGAAATCGAACTGAAAGCCGATGTCGATACTGAATGTAGCGTAGAAGAAGCAGACCAGCCCGAAGCGGTACCTAGGCAGTTTGAAGCTCGCCGGACTTGCATAGAGCCCCGTTGTTTCCAAGCAGGAAACTTCGTGAGAAAGATGTTCCCTGTGGAGAGTTCTTGGTTTGATTCGAACTGCTCTCAAATCGGCCCGAATTCAAAACAGAAGATACGTTCTGAATCAAGGGCAAAATGGATAGTCAAGACCTTTACATGCTTAGTTAGGAAAGGCAAAGAGACAAAAAGGCAAAAAGAAAGAGTCACATTGAGGACGGGAATTGAGCCCGACGTGGGGGTCGAACCCACAACCTTGAGATTTCGAGATCTCTCTCTTAAGAGTCTCACGCTCTACCGATTGAGCTAGCCGGGCGTGTGTCCGGATGTTGTTGAAATGGAGCCGCGGTATCCTGTCCTACCATGGTTCCGTGCCATGCGGTGCTCAGTATCAGGCGCGATAGTACACCAAATCCCCGACCGTGCACACAACCCCACTGCTCGGCCAATGCGATCACGGAATTGTCAAGCTCGAGGTCGATATGATTCGGCGCGGCATTGTTGTAAATATATGCGCAGGTATCTGTCGGCTCGTCCTTGCTCTTGTCGACAAAAGATTGGCGAACATCAAAGAGGTGCGAGTGGTTTCGGAGCTTGTCGCGCTCAAAGTCCTCCAATACCGATTTCCACCAGCGCAATCCCGAGCAGATATAGGTCAACGGCGCTGATAGTATCGTCCGGCCGCGCAACCCAGCACGGGTGGTGGTGTCAGTCGAGGCCGAAGCGGTGCGCCTTGACGGCTGAAGTAGCGGTGTCATTCTCGCTCTCCGGGTGCTGCTGTCTACCGGCTGCCAGCCCTTCACATCGTCAGGCCTGGAGAAAAGCGAGGCTTTGTGCTAGCTTCCGGGCAGAGTCGAGCCGCTAGTCTAACGGCGGGTTATGATCGCCATTCCTCAACGTCTTTTCCGAAGTCGAAGTACCCTTCGTGGAATCCAAAAAGCTGTTTCTCTCCGTCCGGGCTGATATCTGTCTATCTCGCGCTCAGAGCGACCTCCGCTTTGACCTCGACTAGGACGGAGAGTCAACCCCATTTCCACTACGTGGTGAAGCTGTGATAGACACAAACGTCCCGCTATTGTCATCGGAGGAAACAGCCCCGAAATCAGCCGGCGGCATTGACGCGGGGGGATCAAGCCGTGGTGGGCGCTCCAAAGGTTGCTCGCCATGGCTGGGCCGGAGATGGTTAGACTCACAGCAACGTCTTTCACTTCGAGGCTGACCTCGATTCCATACCTGTCGAGTCTTTTCTAACAATGCGTCTCTGACGCACAATAGCGCTGTGGTAATTCCGATTGCCTTATACGGGTTTCGCTCCAGGTGTCTGTCCAGCTTTCGACCGATATGGTCGTCGCTACAAGTGGTTCGCGTCGGCCATGTTAGTCTTGAGAAAGCCTAGGCATTGAGGATATAATTGTAGAGGCTCAGTTTGCGCGAAGCGAGAATAGCTCCGCGGTCACGATCCTCGACATCGGAGCAGAGGTTGTAGCGGTCTTGGCACGCCGAGGAAACGCCCACGCCGAAGACAAGGCCCGTGACTTCCATTTGGCAACTGCGACATAGGCAGGTTGTCTCAGTCCTTGGCCCCGCTCAACACTACTATCAAGTTGCTCCCATTGGGCCAAACCTCCACTCAGTGGCCATCGCTCTGTGGCCATCGTTCTGCTAATAGGTACGCCTAGGGTAGGACATCCGCCAAGAGGGAAGTCATTTTGGCAAACCTCACTATGCTTTACCAACTGCAGGCAACTTTTTCATCAACTACACGGTATGTGATTGCTGCTTGTACGCTCCAAAGGTGGCTTCGCAGTTGGCTTGCACTTGGGCAGCCACGGCAGCGTAGCACAGCTCAGGTTCAGGGGCAGTCAACAATCGCCACTGCCCTGGCGATCTGTTCTCGCCGGGTCTCGACGAAAATCCGGGATAAAGCCAGCTGGAATGCATCAAATGACCTCACCGGCTTTGCTCGTGCAAGCCAAAGTTCCACCGCCTCAACCTTCCTCGGCATCATTGGCCGGAAGAGGCAGTTGTGGCGAATGCACTGCCACACTGCCACACTGCCACCAGCCACATCCTTGGAGATGGAAAATCGGAAAACCGCACTTGGCACGTGACGGCCTGGATCTTTTGCCTCGATGCAGCGACCAAGTTGCAGCTGAAGCCCAACTCTGTCTGGATAAACCGGGTGAATGCGCTCGGGCTGAGACACAGACGAGCAGAGCCCCTCCACTCTAGAACTCGACGAAATTCTACAGGATTTGTTTACGGGGCTCGGAGCGGCTGAGCCGGGCGTGATTTGGCATCCCATCTTCGTGTTCCGCGCCCGCGAGGCAGAGAGCCGTGGTTGAAGGCGAAGATCCCGTCCTGCGCCGAGATTCCACAGCTGAAGATAGATCTTGCGGCAGATCGTCGTCAGAAGATGGCTGAAGATCGCCCGTTCAGGGGCAACAAAATCTGGGGAGTTAGCCTTCAGACGAGACCAAGAATGGCGGTGCTGGCTTGGTCTTTGAGATCCGAAGACCACACCGAGGTTTAAGCGCTTATGTAACGCGTTTCCGGGAGGCCTCATCGAGCTTGGTGCGACGTGGAACGCTTCTCGTGGCGGCCACTCCATGTGTTGTTGGTGCGGATCGCAGCAGATGGGCCACGATGAAACGAGCCAAGTCTCCGAAGACTCGAGTCCGCTTCTAATCTATTTTTGACGATCAATAGTGGGAAGTTGGGGAGTGCGATCTGCGGATGACGCCGCATTGGCCTGGCCCAGAGCACTGAATCCCCACCGGCTGTTCCCAAGCCCCGACTCCCGCGGCCGTGATTGGGCGTGCGGCCGTACCCAGCGGAGTCAAATGCCCACATCGGAACTCCTCTCCAACGGTCCTCTTCATCAACAGATTAGTAGCCCGATATCCCCGAGCTGCGGTGCTGCGGTGAGCAGGAACGCTGAAAGCCACGATCTGCTTTTACTTCTTCACTTTGGAGCTTATCATCAGATTCGCTGGCTCGCCAGGTCCATTTTGCACACTCCGAGGCTTCCGAGCGATCATTTGTCGTCCCGGATTCATCAGTGACCAAACCCCTGCAAACAAAGGGGCAGTGAGGCAGTGCATCGATTTCAAGTTCCATGTGGCTGAACACGAGCTGGCCAGCGCGTTTGACTTTCAATACGCGGAAAACACCGTCGACGGCGCGACGGGTGCTGTGGAGTCTGTGAAGTAGCGACCAAGCCAACACCATGAATCCCCACATGGCCGATGCAATGAGCCCAGCGTGTTGAGCCATCAACGGCCTCAATTTCCAGGTTAATGGGAGGATGCACAGGAAGAGGCGCCCTGGAAGAATGGAACTGATATGTGTTCATAGGAGTGGGAATAACCGGGCCTGTGGTACAACGAGTTTCAGAGTCCACCACTCAAAGTCTCAAAGCTGGAGCGATTTGCGTGTGTTGCCAACGCCAATTGAGGCAGTGCCGGAACCAACGGGCTGATTGGAGGACCATGTATCCGCTACAAGCCAGTACCGCGCCGCAGTGCGGGCCATGAATGTATCGGTACCCACACCCACCTGCCCTCTTCGTCGGACGATCGGATCCACTTCCCTGGATGCCCGTCGGCTTCCACCACGCTTCTGACTCCGACATTCCGGTCAGTTGCCATTCCAGAGGTGAGAACAGATATCGAGAGCCTCAGCACACTCAGCACAGTTGTGCAATATTCGGGCGAGCTCCCTCTTCACCGTCTTTTCGACATAATTGAGAAATAAACAAGTGTCGTCAACTTCTTCGCGTCGTCTGCAACACTAGGTATCTTATTGGCAATCGTTGCCGACAAACAGGGCTTCGTCGCATTCTCGTTGCTCTCACTCCTCCCCGAAGGGGTAGCTGGCTTCGTCATCCTCAGGCCGCAGGTGCTTCAGTGAAGGTACCTCATGCGCACAGCCATTCCCTACCAAGCGACCGAGTACCGCTCCCACAGAGGCTTGCGAGAGGTGCAGCCATTGCGCCGTACCGCTGCGAACAGGCTATTTGCCAGAGCAGCGCTCCTGATTGGCTCGGGCCCTCTGGCTGCGCTCGCGCTCGCTCAGATTGCCAGCGCCGTGAGCCAGACACAGAATTGGGTGATCGGTTGTCCTCGCATTGGATTACGCGGCCTCCCCCTCCCAAGCACCACCACCCTTGTAGCCTGCATTGGCCTGCCCAACCAGGGCCCCTCGATCCGCGGACTGTCAAGTTCCCCGACAGCCCAAGCCAACCAGTTTCCAGGCACCCATAGACAGAAAATCCCCAGCTTTCTCGTCCTCGCAACCTTACCTACCCTCCCACCTACCGACTCGAAGCTCGCCTACCGGTTCAACTCTCCACCGCACGACGATAAACAAAGAATCACCACCGATTTCCATCTCGCCACCGCTCCGAAGGATACAAACAGATTTTGGAAGGAATTCAAGAGGGGAGATGTCGAGACCAATGTCGACAAGTCCGGCTGCGTCGCAGCCCGGCCTCATCGATCCCCTGATCGAGTCCATGATCGACTTTTCCGACTACGACAGCGTTCCATTTCAATCACCCTCGCTCTCGCCCGCCGCCTCGAGCAAGACGCCGTTTGTGCGCCCGGTCAAGACCGAGACCACAACTACGTCGCTGCTATCCACAAGCCAGCCGCTCAGCGGCCCCAGCCATCAGTATGACCTGTACAAGCAGCAAACGGGCCTGGTTCCCGGCGCTCTAGCGAGCACCATGGCTGTCAGCAGCAACTCGCTCATCCCGGGCTACACCGACTTTGGCGCAGACTATCTCGGGCTGGGGAACACGGAGGACGTCTTTGACTTCAATGCCGCGCCTTCCCAGGCTTCGATGAGCACTCCCGACATGGACATGGAGTTCGACTCGCCGGCTGGCGACCCCAGCTTCTTCTTCGACTCGACTGTTAACCCCAGCTCGATCGGAGGACAGGAGCCCAGCGCTTTGTCGTCGCCCCAGATGATGTCAACCCCAACCAGCAATGTTGGTCGTCTCTGGCCTGGGATACACCAGCAGCAGGCCGCGATGGCGAAGGCTCAAGCCCAGGCGCAGCAGCAGCAGCAAAGGCAACGCGCGCAGGGTAAGCAGCCGCAAAGGCCCAAGTCGGCTCAGCCCAGTGACCCCATTGTCGAGCAAAAGATCACCCAACTGCTCAACGCAATGCGGAACAAGTCCCCCATGGAGGACGATTCCCAGGGCATGGGCCACATGAACATCCCCCGGTTGAAGAAGGATGAAGAGGATATGGATGATGATGAAAGGCTCCTGGCTAGCGAAGAGGGCAAGAAGCTTAGCAGCAAGGAGCGCCGTCAACTTAGGAACAAGGTTTCGGCCCGCGCCTTCCGCTCAAGGAGAAAGGGTATGTTAATCACGTCTCAACATCATGACTTGCATGCTAACTTATTGCAGAATACATCACCCAGCTCGAAGCAGAGATCGCCATCAAGGTCACTGAGAATGGCACCCTGCGCGCTGAGAACCGCGCCCTTGTTGATGAGAACAAGCGACTTTCTGACTTGACCCGCATGCTTCTTTCATCGCCGTCGTTCTCGGATTTTCTTGACCGTCTCAGCTCCAACCCCCAGCAAGCTCCCCAACCCCAACAGCAGCAACAACAGCAGCAGCAAGAAAACACCCGCCAAGCACCCAAGGATGTGAACCCCTACGCTGCCCAACAGCAGCTGCAGCATCAGCACATCAGCCTTGCCATGATTCCGGAGCAGAACATGGACTTCTCTATGCTCAACATGGACAGCTCCGACAACAACTTCAGCTATCAACCCCACGTGTTCAGCGTTTTCGAGACACCGGAGCCCACGCTTGACGCAGCCATGCTGTCGGGCAAGAGCACCAACATCGTGGATGACCAGTTCGAATCGGAAGAGGAGAAGGTAGAGATGCCCATCATCGAGCGGCCTGCTGCCGTCGAGAAGGAGACTGCTCCCACCTCGGCACCCGTGGACGAGAAGTTCGAGAGCGATCCTGCTTTCGCACTCTACCACGACTCCCCCGTTACCGAGACATCTGCGCCAGTTGAGCTCGACACCGATGGGCTGTCGAACATCGACATCTTCGGTGGCATCGAGCCCGAGAAGGTGCTGGCACGATACGAGCTGGTCGACGCGTCGCAAGACGATGCAGCTGCCACACTTGCCATGGCTCGAGTACAACGCATCAGCGCAAATCTCGAGAGCATAACAGCGAGGTTAGAATCGTTGACAGTGGGGTTATAGGCTGAGTGTGCTCGGTGTTTTGATGGCGGTTAATTTCTTCTGTGCATATGGATCAACATTATTCCCTTTATTGTTATGGGCGACTCATTATGGCGTTTGGCAACACTACACCTTCGTAGTTTGGATATCAACGTGCCGGATCTGAAAAAGGCCGGCGTATGTTTCTCTCCTCCACCTGCGATAAAGAGGATGATAGGCGGCGGGTGGTGTATTAGGGTTTATGATTTCATGATATCGGCGACGGAGAGCTGGACAGATAGGAATGGCCGGAGATAAAAGAACCAGTGGCGGCGCTGAGCCCGCATCATGTATTTTGGATGGTATCTACCACCCAACTCTGTTAGACAGCAAATGGAATAAATCCTGTAACTAACTTGGTCCACATGACGTGCTTATCTGACTGTTTAGTCAATGTTTTGCTGTATACATGCCAGTGTGCAGATTGTAGGTAGGAATGATTGAGGTGATGAGACAGCTTCGCAGCAGTCTGGCCCTGTGGACTTAGAGTCTCCCAAATATTCGTAATCCAGAGTTATTTTGCTGACATGAGTCTGTGCTGGCCTCCTTTGTACTCTTTGAGGGCTGTGTTGGGTTGATTCAACGAACCACTTTTGAGCATACGGGGTCTGCATTCTGGTGTTTGCCTCGAGCAGATATGGCACCTTCCCAACCTTTCTGTCCCGCCCATCGCATCTCTAACAGCTAAATCTGTCTCAAGACGCAGCAGCTAAACCAACTGGAATGAGCTTCCCCAGCCCGAGAACTAGTTCTCTTGGGGCAATTTGGTCGCTCTCGCCGGACTTTTGACTCCCTACAATTAAACCCCTCCGGCGGTTGGTAAAGTTGACTGCAATTCAAGACTCCTTCCTGTCGATACCTTCCTTACGTCTAGATGGAAGGACTACCCTAACCCCCAAAGGTCAACGAAACTCAAACCGGTCTACCGGCACCTAAATCTATTCCTGCCGTATGCTGCTAAAGTAACTTTATCTAAAGGGCTCCTGTTCTTCCAACTTGAAGGACACCACAGAAACAAAGATATTTCGCAATTACTTGTCGCTAATCCGGACAGAAATCGATCTCGACTGTCACCATGCCGATCAGCCAAATGCTCCCAGACACTCCATTTCCTCTCCATGTCCTCGGGTATGTCTCAACACGCTCCTCTGCTGTGCTCTCGTCTGACTAACCTTTGCAGTACCGTTGCTGCAGCGGTCGCCACCATGATGATGGCCTGCAAGACGAACTCTACAGTCAGAAAGGTGACAAGGGCAGTTGGGGAGATGGCGCTCTTTTCCGGACTTATTGTCTGTGCCCTCATGATTGCCATACTCCCGTTGGTTGCGACACCTGGGGACGAACCAATTGTGAGCCCCGATACAGCATCGTATTTGGAGGGCCTATTGACCTGGCTGATGGTTGTCGTATGCTGGAGCCTTTTCGTTAGCGTCTTCATGATCGCCTGCCATATGGTAGGTAAGAAGCTCGCTGAAAATGCTTGATGTCAGGGGTAGTTGGGGTGAATGAATCAATGGGTGGGTGCCGCCTTGTCAAAGTTTCGATAGCAAGAGTACCAAAGGCAGATTTAACTCAGCCTTTTTGAAGGGTCCAAACGCCAAATATATTTTCTTTTTTAATAATCAGCCACTGCTTCCCTTCTCTTCCCTTCCCAAACCCCAAACGAGTGATCTTCGAATAACCTACCTAAGGTACCTCACAGCACCAAGCGCATCAGCCAAGACAGTAGGTAGAAACACCAGTACATTTTTGTTCTTCCTGGCGTAATCCTTTTTCATCGCCAGCATGGTCGTTTAGGGGCTGGGTGGTAGCCCTCAACCTCTGGCTGGGGCGAAGGCGGGTAAGGATATCAGAGACGTTCTGGGTTGGATTGGGGGGGTTTGTTGGGTTGGTGTGTTTGTAGTGCTGCCGGGGTATGCTGTTTTGGGGTGGGTGCTGAGGGGGTAAGAGTTGAGGGAGTAAGTGTTGAATCGGAGTATTGGGTGGCTTTGGTGGTGGTCTGGAAAGAGAGGGCGTTGGATTAAGATCGTGAGACCCGGGGAGCTGGGTTTCTCGCGGGAGGGTCGCAGGGAATGAGGGCCCCTGAGGCGGACGCAAAGTGTCTGGCAGCTAATTCCACCGGCGGGAGAAGAACCTTCCTAAATTTCAGCATCCCTTTTTTCAGCTCTGTGTACAAAGTAGCGCAATGACAACGATTCGTTGATACGTTGATACAATCATGGCTGCATTCGGCGGAACTTCCTGATCCCCCTGGTCATGCCCAGCTGCGGCTGACATCCGGAGAGCCTCGCGGTTCGCCCACCACTCCCACCGACCTCAAACCCCGCATCTACGGTCTCGCACCGTCGCATCTTGCTCCCAGCGCCCTGCCGCGGCCGGATCCAGCGATAAATCGTTCGAGTTGATAGCGGCGACCTTGGCAGGATGGCAGACCCCCTTTCATCCCTCGGCGCCGCGGCTTCGATTCCAGGAATAATCGGCATTCTATCGAGGTCCATTTATGTCGCGAACGAGGTCAGAAATCAGTGGAAGGACGCGAATCTCTCTGTCGTAGGCCTCTGCAGCCAGCTTCAAATTTTGAGGGGCGCTCTCATCGAGGTGAAGATCTGGGCGGAATCGGTCGGAGCCAAGGAAATACACCACCCTCAACTCGTCATGGAACTTGATTCCGTCCTCTCGTGCTGCAGACCGCTCGCCTCCCGGATTGATAGCAAGCTCCAGAGTCTACACCGCGGTGTGGATGGGCGGTTGAGCAAACTCGCAAAGGTCAAGCTGGTGCTGGACGGACGGAATATTGACGACATCCAGAAGATGATCGACCGCCAGATCAACAGCCTGATGCTTCTCATGACGGCGTCTCAAAGGTGATAGCTCAATTTCTCCTTGTCTGTTTGCATAGTAGCTGATATGGGGCTTCTATAGCAACGCTATACATGAACAAAAACGCCTCCTAGAGCAAAAGAGCACGCGAGCGGCCATCGACATAGTCAAGCGAGACTCGGCCGCATTGGTCGTTCATCGCGATACAAGCTTATATTCCACCACCCACACAGATAAATTGTCCAAAGTCTCTCGTGTCTTCGGATTTAAGGACGAGTTGCGAAGCTCCAAGGTCAACAATCGTGCATGGAGAAGCACTTCCATCTCTTCTCTGCCCCTCCGAACCGAGCCAGCGAATCCCGATGCTGCCACAGTTGACCGGTATCGCTCGCTTTCAGAAGTTGGGTGGGAGG
>Ga0247770_1001161_pt1 | contig 22316 bp, 27 predicted proteins | sample UWRJL136409B6_FD_179943 | JGI IMG/M metagenome (GOLD analysis project Ga0247770, IMG submission 179943) | Plant litter microbial communities from Arlington Agricultural Research Station in Wisconsin, United States - UWRJ-L136-409B-6 | ecosystem: Environmental > Terrestrial > Plant litter >... | reverse complement strand
ACTACCATAGAATCCACACATCTGTTCGTGGAACTGTTAGGGCCTCTGTTAGTCAGGAACCGCACAGGCCAATTTGTGTGGCTCTGTTTTTTTGGCAACCGCTTGCTACGTAACCTACCTCTACCACGCAATCCCTGCAGCAGCTGACTGGTTTTAGGTCATTTGGCTGAGCAACTTGTTGCTACCCCTTAGCCTCTCAGGCCCTCACGTGGCACGGCACAGGCTTAGACCTAAAGTTTTTGCACGTGTCGCTTTTGGGGGAATATCACATGATTAGGGGGGTGTATGATTCCGTCACAAGTCCGGATTGAAGGGTTCTCCCCTCTTCCAACTTCCCCAAGATCAATGTACCTCGGTGCCTCTGTGAGTAGGTAGGTACCATACACTGGCTTCCCGAAACTCCCCCTCAAAAAACGACAAAAGCAAGATTTGCCCGTTTGTCAACAAGAAAGCAATTTCTTCGTGCCTACTATACATATTTACCCGCCCAAAACGTTCGCAGAAGACGCTCGCCATCGACACCAGCTCAAACACCCTCCTCATCATCATACTCTATTTTCACCTCGAGACTCTTTGTCGGTCTTGCGCGGCGCGGTGGCCCCCTTCTGACCTCGCCCATCCCTTCATTTTCGGGAGTGGCATCATCCGTGCTAACGTCGTCAGACTTCGGTCCGGGGCGTCGCCATTTAGATGCAGCCTTGGCCCTCTTTCTACGCTTCAAGTTCGGTGTTTTGAACCCCTTGCGGCAGGCCTGGACGAACATGCTCGCGTCGCGACCCCTGGATCCGGCCGTGGGGCTGCTGATTTGTACGTGGCGCAAGTTGGAGGGGACAGCTGGATTGTGCATTGTTTCTGGGCCTGAGTGATTGGTTTGGGGGGGGCTCTGTTTGGTTGAGGGAGGTCCGAGGGTGTTTCGCTGTGTCGGGATTGCAGGCGGACTCGGGTTTATGTACCAGTCCATGTGGAAAGGTTTCCCGTCGGCGCGCCTGTAGTAACGCCTGAAGTCGAATGTGAATTTGTCGAGGGAGTGGGGGCTGCGTTGGGGGGCATGTTGGGTTTGTGTGAGTGGCTGTAGGGCTGGCATATATGGCTGCATGGTGTTGTTGAAGTGGGGTCCTAAATTTGCTGACCCTGCCCGGAATACCGCGACCGGAGCCGGAGCCGAAGGTCTAGGCGGCCGAAGGCCCGGCAAACCGCTCGGCACCCTCGGAGGACACTGTGTCAGATCCGCGTCAGGGACCAGTCCAGGCGAGATTGGATCGGAGACAATACGGCTTCCACGGCCGTCTGCGTCGCTGACGGATGCCAAAATGGGACGGCGGGAGACCACATCCCCGTTGTCAGCGGTCCGAAATACGCAAAGACCCGAAATATAAGCATCACTCGTTCATGACCTAGGCCGCAGTGCGTGGCACAATGTGCCAGTCGCAGCGTGCCATCCGGCCAGCATGTTCCACAGTGTTTGCATCCAAGCTGAATAGTGCGTTCTGAGTCTATTCGGAGATGGTGACCCATGAAGGTCTGTCCTATGGTGTGGTACTTATGGCACGGGTTTAGTGCGGGTGGAGGGGGACACGGGAGATGCGGGTTCAGAGCCCTCAGCCTGAGAGCCATTGTGGGCCGAAACAACTGTGTTGACGAGTGAAAGTGTTTCGTTGTTGTGTTGGTGAGTGCTATGATCACCATATAATGACCGGGTAGGTATGAGAGACAGCGGGGCGTATTGTATAATGTTCTTCTTACTCAAAGGACTGAGACTAACTTATATGGACGTCTCCAGCGGAGGATTCTAGTATTTCTTTAGACGAACTAGTCGCGAATGGAGCCTATGTTGTTTATTGATGTTTGGGACTTCCTGAGGCCTTGCGCAGCCACTACAGAGGGTTGTCAGACATAATCCCCAATATATACGCCTCAGCTTCAGTCCTGTAGCCCCACGTTTCCGCTTTAAATAGTTAATGCCGATTTACACGTCTGAGTTGTACCCCTTCTCGACCTTAAAAGATCGGCCATAGATTCCAGGCCCAAAGCCTTGGCTCTGCTAAGAACCCTTTCCCTTTCATCCCAACCTCGACCCATGTCCAGCAGCATTTCCACCATAGCCGTGTGCTCATGCTTGACGGCCTGAAGCAATATGGTGGGCCCGCACTTGGCGCCCGCATCTAGAAGTTTTCGCACCATGGTCATGCTCCCGCTCTTCGCAGCTGCCATGAGAATGGTGCGTCCCCGGGCATCCTCTCCGTTGGGGTCGGCCCCACGTTCGAGGATTAGGTCGACTACGTCGTAATTGCACGCCCTCGCAGCTTCTGCAAGAGGAACACTTAGCTGCGATGTCTCCAATCCTCCAGTATCCAGATGAAACTTCACCATGGCCAAGTCACCTGCCTGAGCCATCGCCTTCGTGCGTATATATGGAAGATAATATGGGGGGCTTGAGCGTAATGGACTGATGAGGCTCTCGAGGTACTGGTAAATCTCGGCCGATCGTGACGCCATCATGGACGTTGTGATGTAACTCGAAAGGTGCGTGTTAGACGGGATGGACCCTGGTTCGTAGCCATGAATCAACGTTTGGCCTTCAGGAAAAAGACACAGCCGGACCATTTCCATATCTCCGCGAGCGGCCGCACCGGGGAGCGACCCGGGCCCGATTTTCGACGGCCAGTTCGTTGTCAAGTCACCGGCCTGTATGTTGTCTTGTTGAAACTGGGGCAAGTGCTCTTGGAAGAGCCGGAGCATATCGGCTTGGCCGGTCCGCGCGGCGATGAACATGGGGCATGGGAACAGGCCGTCGTCGGTTGTAGGGTCGTGCCCCTGACCTAGAAGGTCCCGAGCCAGGGATGTGTATTTAAAGTAGGTTGCTGCCGAGAGGATGCTGAGACCCAGCTTGGGTTTGCGGTATCTGTACCATCCCGTCCAAATCTCGCCGCTTTTGCAACAGTCCACGGCGAGCCAGCATAGCCTGTCGAGGACGTCGTCCCATTCCGAGTCCGCTTCCTGCACGTCACGGTACTCCTCCGCCCCAGGCAGCCCTTGTTGATATTGGACAATCGCGTCGACCACGCGTCGCATGTCGCCGAGGTGAGGCATTAGTTTCTGGTCGTCGCGCTTTGGCCAGTGGCGACACTGAAAGACGAGGTAGCCGTGCCAGAGGACGGCAGCCCCATGGTCCTTGCGTACGCACCTGTCCGGGTTTCTGAAGCGCATTTCCCATTTGTACTCGTCAAGCACCATGGTGTGGAAAAAGGTCCGATGGAATGACGCTCGAAATGATTCTGCAGCACCGCGTGTTCAGTCGAATGCTTCAAGTCAAAATAAGGGGCGGGGAGGAGGTGGTGGTGGCGAACTCACTGCAAACAAGCTTCAACCGCAGGACTCTTGGGAGAACCTGAGAGCGGGAAAGGATGCTGTGATGGAGAATGAGGTCTAAGATCTCCAAGGGGAGATCAAGAATGTGCATCGTCGCAGGGGCAAGGCACCGACCGACACGGACGCACCCCAGCGCGCGAAAGAAGCGGCGCGACCAATCCTTTTATAAGACTCTGGGTCTCGGGGTGACTTTGCCTTGCGCCGCAGCTACCTATTAATAGGAGGTTGCCGTTGGCCCAGCGAGTGGTGTCAGAATAGATAGGGTCACGGTTAGGGGGCGGTGCGGAGGCGCGGCTTATGTAATAGGGGGTCGCGCCAAGATCGCAGAGTTTTCCAGCCGCAAACGCCGTGGAGTGTTTCTAAGAAGAACAACCGAATACAACGTTATTGCTGCAATCAATCAGAAGTGCTGTAATCCGACAAGGTGGGCCCTCCCTGCTGAGGTGAAGGGAGCGGTGAGTGAAAGCCGACCCGAAGTGCGGGGAAGCTTTTCCCTTGTGGGGCCACCTGGAGATACCTTATTACTGACAGTGCGAGCTTTCAGTAATGGGGGTGCCAGACACTTAATTTGCTACCTAAAACGAGGAAATCAAACTCTGAACAGAATACAAACAAAAGCAGCAATCGAGCGCAACCAAACCAAACCAAACAAAACAAAACATAACAATACCTATCCAATCCAATCCATGCTCCAACTCTGACGCCGCGAAAATCAAGTTCCAGCCAAGATCCCAACTCCAGTGTGCTCGCACTTATCAATACACTATGCTCCCAGTGGTGTCTTGAGTACCGCGCGACTTCGGTCAGGCGCACGTCTCACTCGAACAGAATCTCGAAGGACGGGTTAGTCTTCGGGGATGAGCTATCTCTGCCGATGGTGATGCTTTTGACCTGCTTGCCGATCGGTGTAAACTGGATGATGTCAAGGGCGATGACACCAAGTGGAGAGTTGAGCAGCTCGTTGAAAGCGGCAGCGTCGGCCGGATTTCCCCGGGTGAAAGTTTTCTTTTCGATCGTTTCTGAGCCTGCATTCGAGCCTGAGCCCGCCGTGCCTGGACGCGAGCCTGTCTCCGAACCCGAACCCGACGTGCCTGGACGCGGGCTTGAAGGCGAGCCCGCAGCCGAGCCAGGAGGCGTGTCTCCCTTGACTGGGATAAGACGCTTGATAATGGTTTCGGTGTCTCCCTGCTCGACGCTGTCATAATTGAGCCTCTTGAGCTGGGTGATGTCCAGGCCAGCTTCGTGCGTCCACGAGCTCGTGACTACCTCGAAGCCCCGGGCGCGATCCACCGTCTCATCCCGTTCGGCGACGACTTTGCCTTTGACTTTCTCCTCTGAGAATCTCACATCCTCGACATCAATCGACTTTTCCGCCTTATCGATCCTGACAAGGCCGACTCGCTTGGGGGGAATTCCGATTCTATTGTTGATAGTGACCTCCAGACTGTTCCCGAAAAAGTCTTCGTTCCTCGTTGTGACGGTATAACCTGGGTGGTTCCTGAGGTTAAAGACTCCTCCAGGAGCATTTCGGTTCCGCTAGATTGTGCAAGCGCGCCTGGTTAGCGCTTCCATTTTCATGAATGCAGGTATTACTAATACCTGTTAGCATCAGACGATGGGAAGACTTACATTAACGGCGACCGGAGGCACAGCGGGACGCACACCTGTTGCAGGCGCGGCCGCGGGCGGGTTGAGATTCGGAAACGGGTTAGGATTGCTCCCGCCCGGCAGCGCGGGACTCAAAGGTCCCGGGCCTACCCTTGGTCTCGTTGGATCGGGCGCTGTCTCGGAATCGGAAGAGCCGGGTGAAGGCCGATCATGCTTGATAGTTGGAAGGGGAGCGGGGGCGGCAACCCGAGTGGGAGCCGGAAGTGGCTCCCCGTACTGACCGAGTCCTCCGTTTCCGGCAGGCCCGGGGGCGCCGGGGCCGGGATTCGGAGCCCCGACACCCACGGATCCAGCCCCCACGCCAGCGCCAGCCCTGCCGACGCCCCCGGCGCCCCCGTCGGGAGTGCCGTCGGGCGTGGAGGGGGACCCGCCGGGGAGCTTGGGGATGAAGGGGAAGAGACCGCGCTGCTCCTTGGGAAGTCCGCGGGGGATAGAGCGTCCTAGCGAGGACTGAGGGGTGGCGAGGAGGGCCACCAACAAGGCGGACAGAGTCGAGGCTTTCATTTTAGAAAATTGTGCAATGAGCAAAAAGGGCTTTCGGAAGATGATAGGAAGTGCTGTTGAGCTCCAGGAGATAAGGCAGTGGAAAGTGAAATGAGAAGAAGGTGATAGGAAGTATTGTTGAATTTCAGGAGATAAGGCAGTGAAAGTGAAATAAGAAGAAGATGATGATGATGAGGATGAGGATGATGAGTATGGCCTTGTGACAGAGGTAGAGAAGTTCCGGGCACCTTTATACCTTTCTTGACCGCTCGAATATGCTCCCTCTAGTTTGTTTACCTCCAAGTTTACATCATGTAAAAGGCTATGCTTTGTTTCAAGTTTGGGTCTCCTGCAAGGTTCAGGAGCAGCAACAAATAACACCACTACACAGACTTGGCCCCTTGTGGGCCTACCTCCTTCTCCCTGATCCCCTTCGAAGCCGACTCCGGCAGGTCCAAGAATCCACAGAACCGGGCCGCCGGATCGGCTACATGCCGATCTAAAATTGCATCCGACGGCGTTCATCGAAGTCCAGGCCCAACGGGGTATGTCACATGTGGGATTCGATCGTGACACAGGCCTGGCTATGCTACTTTGCCGTTTTTCTTCAGAATGAAAAAAGGTGGCTCCGGATCATATTTCACCCAATCATGTTTCTAAACATAGAAAGAAGCCACACCTAACTAGTAGGTAATTCTGTGGCACAGGTGTTAGCGACTTGGCGCGTGGTTGGTGGCGAGGCACTCCATAGATGTTGGAGCAAGACTTTAAGCCTTAATTACGAACCACATGACACACGGTTGACCAGCTTGCCGCGATGGGGGCTAAACCTGCCTCTCTCGGTGCAACCCTATTAGCCGCAAGCGCCCATCAAAGTAGGGCAATAGCCAACTCCCGTCTTGGGTTATGATTGTTTTGCTCGGAATTGCGGCACGGACGGAGTGGCTTGGAATGGGGGAACAAGTGAACATCCAATCGCATAATCTAGTTTTGTACCTCCTCGACATACCTACCCTTTAGTCTTCTGAATGGCTTAGAAAATTGCTCGGAACAAAACGTAATATGCAGGGCATGTAATTCAATTTAGTCTTAATCGTCTTCTTAACATCGATTTCCAAGCAGTTTGTTCAGGACCTTTTCACTTCTAGGTAGTATCTTAGGGAAAGAAAGCCAAGAATGGCCAGTGCTTTACTTAGCCGAAGGATGGGACCTTGCAGTACGGGCGCAGGAACACCAGCCGGGTATTTAGGTTGACGGTGCACACATACACGATTTCCACACACTCACACAGCCACTTTGGGGCACTGCAACTGTCGTAGTACAAACATTCAACTATCAACAGGATCTCAGAGGCAACATCACCAATATCACCAATTGTATGGATGAGGGTCACACAGAGGGTAGGTTGAATTCAAGTTTAGAACCCAACATGGAGAGCTAAGGATCCCTAACTACCTTACTTGCCACTGCTTCATGGCATCTATAAAGACAGGCGTGCGACTCCTTATCTATCCAGAAAGACATCATCATCATCATCACCACCACCACCACCACCACCAACAACAACAACATTTCTTTTCAATCTCCTCAGTTCTCATCTAGCTTTATTCTTTTTCTCTTCTCTTTTTCTCCGTATTTCTTCTTATAATGGCTACGGTGCCCACCCTCTACATCGTGGGCCTCTTGGGCTTCGGCTTAGCCAACATTCCCGGGGTTCTCCACTTTGGATCGGCCCCACCGGCCGACACCATCACGGTCAACATCGGCGTCGGCGGCCTCAACAGCTCGGCTCCGCTACCAACGTCGTGGCCACACGTGCCTAAGGGCGAGACGCTTAGCGGTACGGCGCCTTTCGTCACGCTATACGATAATAATGGCGGGGTTATCGGCGTGTCGCGCGAGAGCCCCGTCGTCGTCGCGGGCGGCGCTATCTCGCTTAAGATCCCAGGTAACGGCCAGCAGGGCGGCACCGGCTCCCTTATACCGACCTACATCCAGCTATCACACGGGGGCACCGACCCCATCTGCGTCTCGTGGATCACCACCTCCTCGGCTGCCTCGTCTAACGGCGACTTCCGCAGCTGGAACGCTGCCACAGCCCGCGTCTGCGACATCCCGTGGTACCCCTCGACCGCGCACATGGGCGGCGTGCAGGTCCTCAGCGAGAAAGGCTTCCAGCCCCCCTGCTTCTGGCTGGACGGCGCCCGTAAGCACAACGCCCACTTCCCCGTCGCCATGACCGCCAACCTCTTCCACTTCAACTTCCCCGGGTCCGGCGGGCAGGCCGCCGCTGCTATGGCCAAGCAGTGGACCGAACGCCCCGACACCCTCTGCGAGGCCCCGGCGCGCCAGAATTTCTACCGCAACGCCCCCGAGTGCATCCCGTACTATCCCTCGGGCCTTAACGAGATCGGCATGAAGGACCCCGACAACGGGTACGACTACAGCTTCACCGCCGTCAAGCAGGGCCACACCTCCAACTGTAAGAACATGGGGGAGCGCTTCAAGAAGCTTGAACTCCCAACTGCAATATACCCACAAGCGTCCGAGATCCTCAAGACGGCCGTCCTGCAGAGCACGCTGGTTCTCGGACCGCTAGCCGGGAGAGCCGCCGCCACCGGAACTACCACCGCCACCGGAACTACCACCGCCAGCAGCACGACCGCGACCGTTACTAGCGAAAGCGCAAAGCACAAGCAACAGCCCCCGATCAAGGCGGCGACGGGCGGCACTGTTCTCGACCGCCGCGTCGAGACCCGCCACTTGGAGCCCCAGCTGTGGTGCCAGGAGCGCCAGCTGGTCATCACCAAGCACGCAGCGCACAGCGCCGGGGACGTCTGCAAGAGCGGTTCCTCGTGGGGCCCCGACATGGCTGCGGTGGACGAGGGTCTGTTCTGCGACATGTGCACGCGCAAGGTGTATCCCATCTGTGGACCGAGGAAGCAGGCTTCTGGCGCGGGCGAGTTCGGCATTCTCGGAGGAGCGATTTGCTTTGATCTCAAGGCTAGGGAGTTGAGAGTCCAGGGCAAGGTGGCGGGGCGGGATGTCCTCAAGAGGGAGGGTGTCAAGCAGAAGCGGTATGAGGGTGTCCAGGAGTGGAAGTGAGTCTGGTGACGGAGGATTTGTACTTTTTATGCGACAGTGTTTTATTATCTGCATGTTGATTGGCGCTTGCCGGAGTTGTTTTGGATCTTGGGTGGCATTTTGTTTGCTTTTTTGGTAGCATTTGTATTTCGGTAGCATTTAGTACATCCATAGACTCGGACTCGGCATTTTGGTCAGTTGAATACACCCAGCTTATTGCGATATCTAAAGAAAACAAGCGTCCCAGTGCTTGCTGAGGTGGGGTGGCATTCACCGTAGGTACTTCGTGAAAGATACGCGCCCGTCTCGGCAACAGTCCGCCTGGCTTCCAGCCTTCCCTGTTGGTTCCTGCTGCAGCACCGCGCAGGTTCAATTGAGGCAACGCACTCGGCGTGTCAACCGACGGGCTTCGAGAAAGTTGATGAGCCGGCGCATGGCTGTCTTGCGCGGGGCCCTGTGCTCCTCGACAGATCTCGCAGGCATGGTTGACGATGTCAGGGCAGGTCGCTGAGGTTGCTTCTACCCCGCGATGTGAAGGAGATGCGGGTCTAGGTACCCGTGCCTGTCTATCAGTCAACGTGGAAGGTGCGAAGCAAGGATCGTGGCTGCTGCGTCCAACTGGGCCGCTCCTTATCGCCCCATCATTGCCGTCGGCCCGGTACTGCTTGCCAGCATTTCGCAGTCGGACGTGAGAACAGTGACGGTCTCGGCCTTGCCTTCATCTTTCACACCCATTTGCTTTACTGCCTGTCTGTATATCACAATGCGGCCCCTGCACACCACCAACGACACGCTGGAAGTCGTGCTCGACCCTGCCAGCACGAGTACGCCATCCCATCGCACACTCGGAGAGCGAAAGAAGTACGTTTGGAGAAATCAAGGACCTCGAGACTGCCAGACGAGCAACAAGAAAAGGGTAAAACAGGTCGTTATACTGGGGGAATGCTATCTGGTCACCCTGATGCTGCCCCCTGCAGGTCAGGTAGATGTAGGTAAATAGATCTAATAAAAAGGGATATTGGCTATCCCACTCTGTTATTCTCGCTCTTATACTGTGTATGCACCGAGTTACTGCTCTTTGCGTTGTTTCTCGTGGGGCTGTATTTTGAGCAGTCACTGAGCATCTAGGGATCAACTGCCAAAGCTTGGCCATCGCAGCACCTGCGTCCAAAAAACCAGGTTTGCCCGTTTTATACCACTGCCACAGAAGGAGGGCAAATCCAATGTAGAGACAAACCATCGAAAGTAGAGATACGCCAAACGTCAGGGAATTCTGTGCGAAAGGCAAGACGCTCTCGGCATGTTGAACAGGCTGGTGACGTGGCTCAGGGGCATGAAGAGAAGGGGGAGGATAACAAGTTTCTGCGTGGACAGTGCCATCTGGTAGGTCTGGAGGGTGACCAATCTGTCGGCCTGTTCGAAAAAAACAGTCAACAGTTAGGAAACCATCAAATACGCAACTTTAACCAAGTTGGAAATTGTAGGTATAGCAGGGGAGCTCACAGCAGGGCCCATGGCTTCGGTGAGTGTGGTCTTCAGCGTTTCAAGATGCGCTAGAATTTCCCCCAGGTCGTCGTGCGATTTGATTATGTTCTTGGCGAAGCCGCCGATGTACATATCCGAGGTAGAATAACCCATGTCGCCCTTCTGGAACCGATCGAACGCCCTCTTTGTCTTCGCCAGGCAGTCGATAGAGTCGGTGGCGACATGGAGCATTTCGGTACTCCAAACGATCCAGTCAGTGAGCTGGGTTGGATCTGTATCGTTAGGTTCCGGTAGAGTTAGGCATCTGCGGACAGCTTCCTCCAACTTGCTTATAATGTCAGCCCATTCCATTACAATCGTCTGAACTTAATCCTCGACAGCAGTAAGGAAGTACTGACTTGCATCCTAGAAGATGCTACTGCTTAGCTTCCCATTTTAGCTGTTTACGACTGCATTAGCTAGTGGATGTTTGCCTCTTAAGATGGGATCTGAAAAGATGTCAGGCGTTCTTTTCCACTATTAATGGAATTACTTAATCGAATCGCTTAAATCCAGATTGTAATAGTCGTTAACCACGCCGTATATAGTTTAATAGTAGTTATGCGTTCCAGTTATCATGATAGTTAAACGTTTACACTTAGTAAAGATACTATTTCATATTAGCGGCGGGTATTATTAAAACAGATAAGTAAGTTAGGACTTTAGAATCTTGAAGAGGCTTGCCATTTGGTTATCAGTAAGTGATAGTCTGAAGTTATAACTTGTTTTGAAAAGTATAGAAAAGAAGACTGAAGTGAAATACATAAATTAATACCCCTTTAAACTGCCATGCTATAATTTTTAATAAATAACTTAAGGAATAATAGGATATCTTAGGACTTACCGTGATTGTAATGCTTAAATGCGGGCTAGGTTGGAGATGTTGATAAAAGAGCGTCCTTAAAGCCTGTATATGGTTTCTGGGGGCTGTCCTGGTAAGTAAACGCCCTGTGTATTTATATGGAATAAATATCTAGTGTAGCTAATGTGAGTGGTAGAAATAAAAAAACATGCCCCTGCTTAGTCCATCTGTCAGAAGCGCGGCACTCTGGATTCTGTAGAATTGTAGGGGTTGCAACTGCGTGGTTCTATTGTTTGTGTTAACTCTGTTCTTCTGGCTCTGGCTTCCAGCCAGAGGCTTCTTTATAGACTATTCTGCAGGATTCAGCCTTCGTCACTCCGGTAGCTGAGGCTCACTGGCGTACTAGCAGTGCCAGGCATCCAGTCAGCTTCGCTGACTAGATACCCAGGGTTCAGGGTTCCTGAACCCCCTTCTTTCTAACATGTATTGCTCCTGTTCGGCTCTCTGGCTCAGCCAGAGAACCTTTCTTATAGCTGTGAATAGTAGCAACCGTGTGGCAAAGCCACGCGGCTATAATTGCACGTCTGTGGCAATGGTTACAAATCTGTAGTTCTGGTGCTTTCTAGACTCTTCTTTCTAGGCTAGCCAGAACCCCTTTCTTTCTGACAGCTTCTGTGACGAACCAGCAGGCCGCTAGTTGGGCCGGCGCGGCCCGAGGGATTCCCCGCACCAGGGATAGCTAAGAAACGCAGTGTTGCACCACCGTGCGCACTGGGCCAGGGGTGCAAAGACCCGAAGTCCCTACGACCAGTCAGGAAGAGCTTGCTGGCCGGCTTTCAGAGTACCACTAAGCAGGAACCACAACGACGCTTGGTGGAAGTTGCAACGCGCACCACCAAGCAATAGTCACTAAGCAAGGTACGAAATACCTCTTAGGTAGCTAGTATAGATAGTTATCATCGTGACCACGATGGCCGTGAGGGACTCTGGTTCCTCACGCTAGTATTCAATTGTTCATTTGCGTCCTACTGTTCAGACTCACCTCTGTGCATTATAGTAACAACGACCTACAGTGAAATTAAACCCTTGTCAGGGAGTGCTAGCTTAATAAGCTGTCTTCGGAACGCCTACCCAGTCTTTAGTGTCCTGCCATACGCTCTGTCTCAACCTCACCAGTCCTTCGGGTCTATGTTAGGTGTAGGTTGTAATACTTTAAGTATTATTTATCTTCAAAGTTTACATTACCCTATCATTAAATTTTATAGCTTATTTTAATTTTAGATTTTATAAAGCTTATTAAATTTACTTAAGTATAAGCCTCCTCTTACCTACTTACTTAACTAAATAAAATCCAACCTTTAATTTACAATTCTTACCCTCTCTACACCTACTACCTCTCTCTATTTCCTTTACTCCCCTTTTATAATTTACAGTACCACCAGCGTCCTTATCTCCTACTCCACCCTTATCATTTACAAAACTCACCTTAAGACCTTAACTTGGTGTTTTCTTGACGGTGGCTGGGTTATTAATGTTATTGTATTTGCTTTAAGGGGATTGAGGGGCGGTGTTCAGAATGTTGACATGCAGGAAATGGTTATATGAGACGAATCTGAACGCGCAGCATTGCCATTCTCGTCCATTAGAAGTGCCAAGATGCGGGCAGCTGTAGATACCCAATTCGAAACCGAAATCCCAAACCATTACTTTGGCAGGCCTAGTGTTGTTTCCTAATTCTCACCCAACAAATGTAGCCGCCCTGTTATAAGCGCCTTGTTCGATAACTGCAGCTATTAATAATAGATGGCTGCCCCGTCGCTCGCGTAGTATCCCGTCATGATAAAGTCCTTTGGAATGGCCACACCACTCCGGAGCATCTGAGCCTGCGCAGGCGTGCAGGTCTGGAAGATGTCCCAGACATCGGTATTGATACCTGCAACAAGGGGCTTCTTCCCGGTCGGCACGTCCCTGTTGAACATGACGCGGTTGAAAATGTCGTGTGTGACCTGCGGCTGGTACCATGGCGCTTCGTGTCCGGCGTCGAGGACACGCGAGAATGAGAACCCCCCGTGCTGGCGTACGTAGCCGCCGAGGATGTTGCTCCTGTTGCTGGGGTTGGTGTTGGTGCTGCGAATCTCGGCGTACCCAACCTTGCGGAAGGCCTTGCTCAGCTTAGACTCGATTGCCAGGCTGATCTGCTCTCCGCCGTACCAATTACACTGGTAGTCTGTATCGCCGTATACGAGAGCCACCTTGACGCCTCGATCCAAAAACTCGCCAAGCACGGCCAGGTTCCGACCCAAGACGAAGTCACCGGTCATGGTGAAGCTTTTATTCACGGCAACCGAGTAGCCGGAAAAGTTGAGCGGGACACCCAGGTCGAGCTGGGCCTCCCTGGTGTTGAGAAAGCCGGCGGCGTACTTTGGCGGGAAGGACCCGACGTACTTGGCCGTGATATCGAACGGGTTGATGCCTTTCTCGGCCGCGGGTTTGTGCATGGCATCGAAGCAGAACTTAAATGCCTCTCGGCACGCCTTGTTGACCTCTTCCACGTTGCCTGTGGCCAACGGATCCTTGGATTTCGCTAGCGACTGGCAGCTCTCGACTTGGGTCTTGCACTGCGGGAAGCTGTTGACGGCAGCGGTGTACTCGGACTGGTTGATGATCTGGAGGCCGTACGTGTTGTTGTAGGCCATGTGCGGGTACGAAGGCATCTGCGTGAGGATGTCGATGCAGCCGTTGACGATGCCCACAGTGTCGAGGTTCAGCGGGATGGCACCCTTGACCGTGTTTTGCTTTTCAAAGTAGTCGGAGAAGGTGGGCCCGTAGTGTCCGCCGTATGACTCGGACCAGATACTGAACTAGTTACCCTTGGGCTTGTACAGGGGGAACTCCTTCATCCAGATTTGCATGAAATGCCAGGCCGCCATGGCCGCCGTTTCGGACCTGTTGGCAGTGGATAAGGAGTCTTGGGACGGAAAGACACCGAGGAAGACGGTTGAGTTGAGCGTTGGGGGTGGTGAGTTTGGAGGTGCGGGGGTCACGAAGAACGGCGAGGCGACCTCGTCGATGGTGCCGTTGATGAGGCTGTCGTAGGAGAAGCCGACTTGGACCGGCTGGTCGATGTAGAGCATGTTGACCTCGTTGTTCCAGTACCACGGGTTCACCACGGTCCCCTTGGAGTCGCGCGTGACATAGCAAGGGCCGTTCTCTCCCAGGGCTGCGGGAATGGATGGTGAGCCGGGACCGCCTTGGAGCCAGAGGGACAATGGTGCCGTGACCGGGTTCTTCCTCGCCGAAAAGAACCAGAAGAACGTGTGCATGTCGTAGTTTCGGCCCTCAGAGATATTTTCCGGGAGATTGACATATCCGCTGTACGATTTGACGCCTGGAGTTGTCTCGCAGATGCGTGTCTCCTTGTACGACAAAGAGATTCGTGGGTCGAGGAAAGACTCCACCTCGGACCGTCCGACGCCGGCCTGTCGCGGAAACGCGGCGCATGCTGCTGCCGCAGCCAATATTGGGCCAAGGATAAAATTGCTGGAGGGTAACATGATTACACTGACAGAGGAAGAGGATGGATGATAAGATGAGACTGGGAGGTAATGAGAAGCAACTTGCAATACTCCCCCAGGGTATTGAGACTAATATAACACAAGTCCAAATCGCATATATCGGACAAGCCACGTGTGGGGCATGTTCATCCAATGCGAGCCGTCTATTTTGAGAGGCGATCCATGTCATTGAGGGAGCAGCGGAACCAGGTCCTCGGTGCGAGGCTTCTGCGCAAAACACTGCCTCCTGCCCACACGCGGGTCGTGGTGCGGGTCTCTGCGCCTCTATACAAGGATAAGCTAGGCATTTCCCCCGGACAAGGCACGTGACTTATGCGACCTACGCAGCATCGGCATGGTGCATTCAGACACGTTGGGTTCAGGTGGAAAGAGAAAACTGAGACGTGAGCTAAGAAACTCGTCTGAGAGACGGCGGCAATGCTTGGCTGCAAAAGATTCCTTTAGCGGAGTCGCTTTTGGCGCTAACAGCGGCAAGAACCGCCGCGTGATCGTGAATGTTGCCTCAGCGCGCTCTACCGGACAGCAACGGCCCCCCACCGTCGCTTCGCTGCCCTCGCTGCCCTAAGCTTCCCCTCCGCTGCCTCGGCTACTTGTCACCTCGAAAAGCCTGTGGTTTTCGCCAGCCTTGAACCCAACCCTCTCAAGAACCAGCTCCCCCAGGATGCACACCACTGTATTCCGACACATTCACCACCACAAAGTTCCCGAGGGGCATCTACCCCCAGGCGATTAGTATGTCCCATCCCGAGGAGCTGTATGAGAAGCTCGAGGACCCTATTCTATACACAGGGTTTCGCGGGGACGGCTATTTCGATTACCTCCCCGTTGCAAACCTCTTCTCTGGCGCCTCAGCAGGCGCCTCGATTCAGTCATGCGTCGCGAAAGCTGAGTACTGCAAGATCTGCGCCATTAGCGACGGGGCAAAACACTGCATGGTCCTCCGCTGCCCCGGGGCGTCGTGGAACGCCAAGGTTCACGACCCGTTGCTAAAGCTTGCGGCCATCAGGCACCGCGCGTCCGTCGTGTTTGAGAATGCACCCTCGGCCCGGATTCTGTCCTGTTTCCTACCCGGTCTCGCTCCTGGCGAGACGGCCAGGGGAAGATGGTCGACTTTATCCTGGCGCCGAAGCTGGAGACCGAGCTCGAGTCGACCATCCAGGCCAAGCTCGTCGCGTTAGCCGCGAGGAAGATGTCGCCGACGCTGCATGTCAGCGTCAACCAGGTCGGCTACACCTCCCTGACGCGGTCCCCTGCGGCCGTACCCGTTGAGACCAAGGTGGCAGGCGGGAACCTCGAGGAGGGGCGGATGCAGCTAGGCATATGGACGGCCGCCTTGGCACAAGCGCATGGAGGCGCTTGGCGTTGGCAGCAAGAACTAACCCCGGCTACCCATCCTGCCTCTCATCCTGACACACGAGCACCAGTGGTCCCTCTACTTCGCCGTTGATCGACTCGATAAGATCGAGGTGTGTGGGCCGTTGCCGATTGGTACGACAGATAACCTCCTCAGCATATACGCGCTCCTCCCGCCACTCAGCCGGCTTATGGCGTGGATCGACAGAGACTTCCGCTTTGAGGTCGACAGGGTCTTTAGTTCGCTTTGAATGCAGTGTTTTGCGACGTACGGCCTGCTCTAAGTCAGGAAGGATGCTTGTGGTGATTCTTGGAAATGGCTGGAATTAGCAGGATTGATGCTGAGGATTGGAATCATTGTAGTTCTTTGTTATGCGCTGGCACCTGGCAGACTCCACGAACATCGGATTATAGGAGCGATAAGTGGGCTAAGGTACCGTACAAATAAGACCGATCCTACAGTCCGGGGATGTGTTCTCTTTGCAAATGATGAGCGGGGCACAACGAGACAGCCTCTAAGTCTGCTTTACGGCGGCTCTTGATGAACTGGCTGCAAACGGGCTTCCCATTTGCTCAGGAAGAAGGGTTTCTCCACTCCTTTTTTTAATACTTGCGAGACACGCCGATCTCCCCCAAACCCTTTTATAAGGTGAAAGTTGCAGAATTTGGTAATGTTACATTGTATTCAGTGCATCTTTCTCAAACCCTCTTATGTGGTGAGAATCGCCGTATTAGCTGTGGGATATCTTTCTTACTTTGTGGTAAGCCTCCGCCCTTGTATTAAAGTGTTACTATGTATTGGATCTAGCTCTAAAAATGTCTCGTAAAAGGTTAGGTGATCTTTTAACCCCTTAAAATGTCTAGCCCTAGCTATGTAGCTGGAAATGTCTTCTGGAAGGTTTGAGTCACTAATACAGAGATTTATATTATGAAAGTTCAGGGTCCCTCTTCCGCCCTCTTGATTTTCCATAACACCCTACCGTCATACACTAGCTAGTGGTCGTGAGTTAAAGATACTTTAAGCTTAATTGACTCAGCCGGCCCTTAAACGCAGACACTGGCATAAATCGCCACATAACCCAAGCCAGTGCTTCGAAACCAGCACCAAACACAACCCCCAAACGCCACCTCTCCGTCACCGTCCAGGCTAGGAACCTCAAGCGAACAAGGGCGCTCCCAAACCACCCCCAGTCACGTTGACTGTACCGAATCTCCGGGCCCTCGAAATCCCGTCTTCTTCAACTTGACGACCATGACGCTCCCGATCGCACGCGGATTACCCAGCGAATACCTAAGCTCCGTAAACTGCCTCCAACCCACATCCTCAGCGAACAGACACTGCGCAAAGTCAATGTGTTTCGGTTCTAGTGTCTGTCGGTCGACCATGACATTGCGTATTGCGTGGCTAGCAATCGCAGTTGATGACGCTCGAATCGTTGATGTCGTGGGCGGCGTTGACGGCGCGCTGGATAATACCTTGCCATCTTTCTCGCGGGACGGAAGCCTGGACGCCGAGATCGGCGAGGTTGAAGCCCTCGACGTATTCCATGAGGATGCCCCCGATTGTGAAGTATTCGTTGTCCTTCCCTGACAAAAGGCCTGGTGGGGTTGATGGCACGGTGAGATGCACAACCGCCAGCAGCCGCGGTATGTAGTGGCCTTGGAGATGGGCGAGCTTGGCGTACGCACGTGTTTCGCAGTGCCAAAGGTCCAGGGCTTTCCACTGGATGATGCCCTCGCGTTTACCATTCTTGGTGACCGTTTCAGCGGGGGTGCGGGGAACCTTGTCTTCCTCGTCACTGCTAGGATCCGTCTCGCTGTCCGTCTCGACCAATTCCCCTTCGTCTTCGCGGCAAGCTTTTTCGCGCATGAAGGGAAAAAGGGCTGGGGCTCTGCCTTCGCGCACGTATTCGCGCCAGGCACGCTGGGCGTCCTCGTCGTAGGACGTGTTATATCCTCGTCGCAGGCTAGGCGAGAAGCGACGATCGTGCATTTTGAGGATGGCCGTCCTAGGCATTGGGCGCCCTCGTGCTGAGTGTGTCTCTTCTTGGTGGAGGTCGACCGTCATGACCAGCAGCGACATGGTGGGTGGGGTCTGGCATGACCTCGGTAATGGCGGCCGTGATCCGGTTGCATCCTCTGCATCCACGAACAGCGAGCGTCAATTGCTTTCCTTTTTGATAGGGGCTTTCCATGGCGTAGTTTGGTGTCCCGCATTCTTTTGCGGTGGAAGAAGCGAAGTTCCCGCCCTTGGTACCTACGGAAATTAACTAACCACACATAAGCACAGGCCACCCGGAGCTGAAGTGACCTGGGCCGTGCAACCGGCACAACTATGAATGCTGGTCGAGTTTATGAAGAAGAACCGACGTCCCGATGGCGGTTACGAGCTCCCTGTTGACGGCTGGAATAGACTATCCGAAGACGAGCAGGCGCCCTCTTCGTTATGTACCAGGTTCGATTGGTGTGTGTAGTCTCGTGCGCTTATGAGTATGTTGCAACGTTGGGCATACATGCACGAGGGGCATTTTGCCTGAAAATGGGCAGCACAAGGGGAACAGATCGCTGGTTTGTTTGTACCGCCGTTCCTTATATAATAGCAGCATAATCTGAGTGGAATCGTCAAACTTTCCGCAACTCCCTCGACTTATCAACCAACAACCCCACCGTCGAGTTACGGATGACTCTCCACACCCCTCAACTGCGAAGACTCTGGCAGGACGCCCAAAGCAGGCCGGAATGGGCCACCACCAAGTTCTGGGAATACATCTTCAACCACAACGCGTTTTCTGGCCGTCAATGGGTCGTGTCCTCGCAGCAGCCGCCGACCTACGACGACGGGGATCTCCGCCGCGTCGACCTTGTGGTCGAACAGATCGATGATAGTGCCAACGTAGCCACCCTACTCTTTATGGAGGCGAAGAGGGCCAACGTCACTCGTGATGAGGTTCAGCAAGTCGAATACCAGGCTTTCACGGCCTGTTGCGCGAATCTCTACAGCACCCAGAGACCTGCCATCTGGGCCATGACATGTGTCGGCAGCAGGACCAGACTATGGGCCTTCAAGTACGGCGCAGATTATCTCACACCATTCTTCCCCTCGAGTGATGGGCTTTCCGCGATTGACGAGTACGTCGAGTTTTCCGTGAAGGGGGCCGAGATCATCGGCGCCCTCGACTTCATCCAGAAAAACCCCGCGCCTCCCAACTCGGTTTTCGAGCACCCGTCGTCCCCGAGACCCCGCCCCATCCTACCACCCCATTGGCATGACGCCGAAGTTGCCCACGTAGCAGCTCCTGGCGCCTCGGAATCCGCTCAGACACTGAGTCCGGGTTCGTGGACAGCGCAGGCGGAGGCGCAAGGGTCGTGTCTTTATGCGGCACAATGCACGGCGCTCGTCGTGATGGAGAAACTAGGGGACAGCCGGTTGCGATGCTCGCTTCTGAATGGTACTCTCATCGATACCGTTTCCGAAAGGTGGATGCCTTGCGGTATCCTTGGTGATTCCGGAGACATTTTGGGGGGATTTTCATATCTGGGGCACTCAGGCACGCAGTATTATACGTGGACGTTGGAACCGAAAAGACAAGAATGATGGCGTAGCCTGGGGTAGTGGTGGTGAATCGAGCAAACGGGACCGGTAAAACAATCTAGGGCAGTGGCATTGGAGTTACTCGTCCAGAACAACTATAAAGTCGGATTCATCCTTGGTAAACCAGAACTCCACTTTGCCTTCTAGCGTAGAACAGGTCCAACCCTCCTCATCGTGACCGTGCTCGGCCATGCTGGTACCCTGAACTAGCACGGCCCGAATCTGCTTTCCCGTTCGTAGTGCACTGTGCGTACGGAAGGAGCAAATACGGACGGGCTTCCGGTACACCTGGGCCGGATCGATACCCCATCGGCATTGGCCAAGCGCCCGCTGGCCCCCGTTTGCGTACTCCAGCAGAACCCCTTTACAGCGCCTACTCTCTCCCTCGTCGAAGGCCTGGATGCGTATGACATTCCGCAACGGGGCCGACGAGAAGTAGGCATCCCGGAAAGGAGGTTTGCCGGGCTGCAGGTAATAAAAAGGGGGTATTGGCAGGTTGGTGCGACTCTGCGAATAGGCCCCGATTACCGAGACCGGCCGCGTGCCACCGTTGTCGTAGATGAGTACCGCCGGCCGTGCTTTTCTCAGAACAGTTTCCGGAGCCTCTTTCGAGGACGGAGGGCCAATGGTGACGTCGCCTGCTAGACTTGTGCGAAACTAGACGAGTTAGGCAACTCGGGATGTTTTGGTTGGAGGCTGAACTTACCAAGAAGCGAATCCCGGCCGGCCGGTGGCTGCCGGATTGCTGTTTTTGTAGTCCAAATGCCACGACGTGGTCATTTGAAGGTAGGGGGAGATACAGCCAAGTAACCGTCCGCTGGCGCCGGCGCGGAAGGCGCTCATACGTACGCTCAGCGCACGGCGTTGCCGAGGTATGGGCATGGATAGCGTAGACCTCGTCGAGACAAAAGAAGAAGGTGATGCCAGTAGTTCTGCGCAAGTCAATGGTGTGGAACCGCACGGAGGTTGTTGTGGTTGCCGGGTAGAATGTACAATGCTCTTGATCGGGGGGGGTCGGTGTGTCCCAGATTTGAAGATTGGGGCCGGGTTCGGCGAAGTTCAACCGCGCAAGTCCAGACTGTCGTATGTTAGAACAGGCTTCGTGGCCTTGAAACGGACGCTAGTACCTTAAAATGCACTCTAGCGCCTTCGAGGCAGCTTTCTTCCAGGAGGACGAAAACCGACTGGTCGGAACGCCAATCTTTGTACGGAGGCTTCTTCTGCAGTCGCTCTACCTCTTCAATACCACGCGAGTCAATCTTCAGGCGAATGACGGGGAGTCGCGACGGTACGACGGGTGCTGGAGGATCGCCCCGCCTCCATGGCGGTATATCGCGTGCGGGGATTGAAACTAGGCTCCCGGCCGCGGCGGCGGACAGTCTACTTGCGAGAGCGCGAGCCGAGCTGAGGCGCCAGAGCAAACTGATGACGGAGTAGCTTCGAATCCACTGAATCATTTCGAGGGGGAGCAATCTTAGTCCCGATAGACCAAGAGCTTTCGCCGCCGAGATATCCAACGCCACATTCATATCGGGAAGGTGGAGATGCGGAGCGTGACGCCATGGGGATCGCCATGCTGCTTCTACCCACAGGCGGTCGAGTATCTCGTGGCCACATTCTCGCCTTACCAGCTGGAAGCAACCCAAATGTACCGTGGCCGCCTCCGCAGAAGAAGCACACTGCCGACACCCGGGCCGTCGGCATGTGGGCGTGCCGTTCAAACTTTGAAGATTGTGGCCGTAGTCGGGAAAGACGGAAACATCCGTATGACGGATGTAGGCAGTCGAGTCGCTATTGCCTAGCACTGAGGCACGACATCATGGTTAGAATCCGGGTTCCAATTGAAGCAAACGGTCATTAGCTTGCCCGAACTCACATGCCACGAACCTCTCTCCAACAATCATCATGCTACCACAGATGCCGCATTGTGGTGGAAGGCCTATGTGTTGATCAGGAGACATCCCAGTTAACGCCAGTTGTGGGGGTGTTCAAGGGCAGGTCATCCCTACCTCAGGTGGAAGGAAAAGTTTCTTGGGTAGGTAGGGAGCTTGGGCCATTCACAGCGAGTGGGGTCTTCGGCTCAGCCCCCACTCTTTCACCGAAACCCACCTTTCCAGCCAACCAGGGCTTAGAAAACAACTGCGTCCAGCAGCGAGTTGTCAATATTGTCATCTTGGTTGCAACCTTACCCTGTCACTGGCACTTGTCCAAGCTACAAGCGAGGAAGTTTGGTATTTGTTCGAGGATGCTAGGGGAGGAGGAGTCTGACACGCTCACTAGCATGGTCAACCTGGCGTCGACATACCAGCTCATCTCGAGCTCGCCTATTCCATTCCACACCCAGCACAAGATAGAAGCGTGACACTGGGCTTCAGCGCTCCGCACTTACACCCTTCGATCATCCGCCTTCCCCAGCCCCAGGTCTCGTTGCGCCATAGATGACAAAAATCATATAACAACTTATCACTTGTGTGAATTTCCTGATAGTTAAGAGGGGGATAAGGTGGTATGAAATCTTAACCACACTGCTTAAGAAATAGCAGGAGTGCATATTAAGCCTATTAAGGAACGTGGGGGGGGAATAGGCCTGGTAAAGTAGAGGCCCTGAGTGCCCAATAGCTAAGTAAGAATATGCACCTGTTTGAGATATCCCACTACGTAACGAGCATAACAGCGGAGGATTTGCTACTTTTATCTGTTAGAAGGAAAGGGGTCTAGGGCCCTGGGCATAGTTGGCGGAGCTGAAGTGAGCGTCTTGGGTGAGGTAGGCTGAGGTGGTGATGGTGTGACCGGGAAGGTGGGGCCGGCTGGGGAGGCCCGGATGCGGGAATGCCGGGTGGGGCTGTGTGCCGTGCCGTGGCGTTCC
>Ga0247770_1001160_pt1 | contig 22317 bp, 8 predicted proteins | sample UWRJL136409B6_FD_179943 | JGI IMG/M metagenome (GOLD analysis project Ga0247770, IMG submission 179943) | Plant litter microbial communities from Arlington Agricultural Research Station in Wisconsin, United States - UWRJ-L136-409B-6 | ecosystem: Environmental > Terrestrial > Plant litter >... | reverse complement strand
TCTAGCCTTCTATAAGCAAGCAATTCACACCACTCATTCAGTCATATACAGAGGCACTGCCTCTGTACCTCAGGCCTTCTTTTGCTTCCTACAGCGCCAAAAGCGCTGTAGTTGGCTTGGAACAGTACCGCTCTACTTCCTCTGAGCAACAGGCCTGTACTACAGGCCTGTGGAACCCTACTGTGCAACAGTAACGTTTATTATAATTACCCCTGTTAAGTGCCTTAGTAAACATTAATTATTATATATCCATTACTACCAGATTAAGTACTAGTGTTTCATTATATAGAAGGTCTAAAGTCTCTGCCATTTAGGAGTCTTACTAAGCCTGTTACACCTGCTCTAATCTTTAGCTAAATAAAGGCCTGCCCTAGTTATATAAATTTAACCTAGAAATCTGCTTAGTATGTAAAGAATACATTATCTAATTAAGGAATTTATTAAAAAGAGGTAAACTTAGCTAGAGAAAGGTTAAAGGTTAATAAGGCTAATTAGCTAGCATTTCTAGTCCGTTAATTATATATAAACATAATCTGAAAAACATCTTTATAAAGTCCTTCTACATAAAAGCTGCTATCACTTAATCTTAACTCTCAGATTACTAAAAGGTGGGAAGGAAGGCATTTTATTGTAAGTTAAGAAAATTTTAAGTAGTAGGCGTCCCGGATTACCAGTCTTTTATTAATATGTCCCTATCTAATTCTTCCCATCCCTACCTTTATTCCTCCCATTTTACACTCCCTTTTAATAGAGGCGTTATAGTAAGCTTATGATTTATTTTATTTATAGAAAATCCCTATTATCTCATTTAGGCGTGAAGCTAGAAGACGTACTAACTATCCTTTCTAATTATCAGTAAAGGCTTATTACACTTATCTTAAAGGAGTTTTTCATTTAATAAATAAGGGAAATCCTTAAGTTTATTAAGAAATAGTAATTAACAGGTTAAATCACTATCTAGGGAAACTAAGGGTTAAATAACGTCTTCCTATACCTTTTTAAACGGCTTAACTAATAGTGCTTAATCTTTAAATAGTCTTTAAAAGAGAGACTTATTACCTTTTTAAGTTTTATCTAGCTCCTTATTAAAAATATGTTAAGTTAAGATATTAACTCTAATTGTAAAGTATATTATATTTTTATAAAATATCTTAAAGCTTTAAATAATCACGTTAAGAGAGAGAAGCTCTATTATAATTATTTGCTAGATAGACAGGTTTTTCACCTTAAGGAGGGCTTAACTTATATTTATTATATACCTTAAGTAATCTCTATCTTAACTATTTAAGGGATTACAACCTTTTATATTACTAATAAATTTAGTATTAAAATAACGTGTAATTAAGAGTATGTTACTTATAATCTGAAAGATTTAAGAGAAGATTACATATAAGTATCACTTTAAGTTATCTAAATATTATAATGTAATATATTTATATATACTTTTAAGCTTAAACTCTCTTTTTATACTAAGGATATTAAGAATGTTATAAAGGGCTGTTATAATACCCTAGTACTTAAATCGGCCCTTTTATAGGTAAATGTAGGGCTAGTTTATAATAGGTCTGCTAGGCACTACACTGTCTTTATCCTTAGTTTAAAGCAGTTAATTAAGGTTTTTTCACTTACTTAGTGAAAGCTTAAACCTTTAATCCTTAGTTAACTTAGTATTTTTAAAATGGAATTAGAGAATTCTTTAATATATATTACCGTCTGTGTGTTTAGTCTGACGTAAGAGTGTCTTAACGTTACAGTTACAATAAAGCTTTACAGGCTATTAGAAATCTATTCTAAACCTCCTCTAAGCTGCAGTAATTCTCTACTGCTTATTAAAGTAAAGAATACATTCCTAAATAGGCAGTTATAGGTATTTACCTGTCTGTATAGTATTTCGTAACTTATCTTTAGAATAGCTTAAGGTAAGTAATATTCCGTTATAGATTTCGGTATCGACTTTGCCCTTTATATGGTGGCTCCACTCGTTAGGCTGGTAATCCTTCTCGAAATGATTGTAAAAAAGCTTTATAACAGCCTTATCTTAACCTCCTCCTTCGCTAGGGTAGTAGGTAAAGGCATCTAACGGGACTTGGATAATACTGACAATATCTTCCCCTATCTTTAATATAGAGTATCAGATGTAGAGACTTGGCGGTCTGATAACCTGTCTACTTACATGAATTTGACAGGTGCTGGGGCGGGCTACAACCTCTGGAATCCGGGATCCTAGCTCCGCAGCTCAGACCCGGAACCCGAAACCCGGAGCCCGGAATCTACGTGGGCTGATGGAATCCGGAATCTAGGTTCCAATGTAAGCTATCCTGCTAACCAGAGTTAAGCATACATGAACGTGCCTGCTACAGTGGAGACCGAAATGAGTGTCTATGATTTCAATGTTCAAACTTTCTCCGCACGGGCCACAGGGCCCCGAATTACGGCTCGCACAGTGCGCTGCTGTAGGCTCCGTATCAGGTACAAGTGGAACCGAAAACTGGGCTGCAGGCTCCTAAATTAGTGGCAGCCGACGGTCAGCGAACGGTGCAGTAGTGGCTTTCGGCAATCGACGGTGCGCGGCACTGCAAGGAGATCGGCTGATGACGAAGATGATGACACCCGATAACTGCATAATAAAAGACCCGTTGTCAGGTAACAGAATCTTCTACTCTAAAAGCTCTGCTGAGTTCTCATTACAGTATATATAACGTAAACCACCACGATGCATTCTACTATACAGTATATATCTATAATCCAGCTAATAACAGCAGCTAAACATCGTCTAGTAAGATACTTTACAGTAAAATACTCGTTATTACGTCTAAGCACAGTCTATCTTATACAGTGGGTGCTGCTATAGGGAAGCTAAGTGTCGACCTTAAGCTTTCCAATAAAAGTAAGATACACTGTATATACTCACTAGAGTGTTAAGCTAATCGAAACTTATTCTTTCCCTACTTTACGTACATTAACGTTATATTAGGGCTAACGTGTTAGGGTAATTAGTTACAGACTCTATCTTTATTACTTATCTTCAGCGCTTAATTTCCTTTTATCACCCAGTCTAAAAACACTAGTGTAAGATTTTAATATCCAGACTGTAACCACTACATCTTACTATACTAACATCTTCTTATAAGCTTTAAATATTATCTCCGTATTAGGTACCTTACAATATCCCCACTTTATATAAAAATGTCACTGTTTCCACTATATCCTTACAGGGTATTTTAACGATACTGCGGCTATCCTGTGCGTTTATCTTATATCCAAGCTATAATCGATCTGTTTCGATACTAGAGGTGTATCTTAAGCTGTTACGCGTTACGCACTACATTACCACACAGCGCAGAACACCTCACAGTTACTAACGTTATTAAGATTATTATCTATCTGCCCTTCCAGTCGTTATACCACTTATCGTCCGCCAGCTATAAGATATTAGTAGACATTTTCCAGCACGTTAATAGAGAACAATAGTAACTCCCCTAAAGCGATTTTAACAACACGTATAAGCCAGCATTAACGCAAAGTATCTATATCAGACTTCCTTACAGCAGGCCTAAAGGTTATACTTAGCATTTAATCGTAACTTATTAACACTATCAGCACTAACAAGAACCACTTAGGCAGCTAACTAGAAAATCACTTATTTATCCTAATTAGAAATACCTCTACAGTTAATAAAATCACAGTTACGTAAGATAAGAATAATTACGTCGTAATTATACAGCAGCTTTAACTCACGTTATAGGGTTAGACAGGCACTCACGCAGATAATCGGTCTCGAAAGGCTAAATTACAGTATAAATGTAAGGGATTAACAGATTAGCGGCTTATATCTTTAAACAGCTTTAAAGAGGATGGAGTTTTAGCCTAAATTAAGACAGTATAGGTATAGTTAAAATTACATTAAAAAGTAGGCAGCTGCTAGATAAGAGAGCGCCTTTTTAGCCTTAATAATATTCTAGCCACTAATATAACTTAACCCAATAACTTAAACTTTAACAATTTCGATCTTAACTTTAAGCAGATAACTTCGCACTAATAACTACAGCGCTAAAGCCGATTAATAGCTCCATAACTTACTCCGTTATAACGTAAACAGATTTATATTATAATACTCTATAAGTTACTTAATAACATAATAGCCGAAACCACTAAGTGTAATAAACGCACAGTCTGTAAGATCCAATTAAGACTTCGATAATTCGGAACCACAATAAGCCCTCTAAACCACGTCGGCCGCAACGTAAAGCTTACTCCTCTTATACAAGATGTGTTATTTAAACAGCTAACGAAATAACCCAATATATTTCGATACAAAATAATCCATTTCCTATATAAGAGCTTCAGCCTTAAAGTGTTTATAACTACTATCTCTCGGACGCTAAAGACTGAGAGATAAACTAGAAAGACAAACAGCTATATAGCAAAGTAACGGAACTATAACTTACGTAAACTTTACTTATATAAACTCTCTAATTACCACTTATACTAACTAATCTTTATCAACAAGTTTAACTGTAATAAGCAAAGCAGATACCGATATTAAGGATAAGTACCAAGCAGGGTAACCCCAGTATAAATTAATAAGTTTAACCACAAACAGAGATATCAAATTCTTACCACGTATACCTAAAATAACGTAAATCTCGCATATATCTACACTAGATCTACTAATACCGTAATTTTCAAAGATTTTATCGAACAACTGCTACTTTATTATAGTAAATAGCTAACACCAAATTCCGTGCTTATTATAAACAACGCCTTTATCTATCACTTTATAAGGCTTAAGTAGATATACACCAAGGTAAGGGTAAGACTGCTAAAATTAACGCCTTACTTACTAGATATAAACCTAATTGAAAAGCTCTTTACAGAGATTAAGACTTACATTAAACAGTAATAGTATAACTATACCAATCTATTTAAAAACGATTTCAAGACGTTCTTAAAGATATATATCAATATTATAAGATCTCAGGCTATAAGCGTTAAAAGTTACTTTCGTCATTTTAGCATTTCCATTAAGTACTCTTTTTAAATACTCTTCCAAATAATAACAATAGAATGATTAGACAAATAGACTACTAATACCTAACTCTATACGTTTACTTTATCTAACTAAGCTTTAATCCTTTACCTTTACACTTTATTTAACTAAGCTATAACCTTACTAATAAACTAGATAACAATCCCTCACTTAACGCCCTTCTCAGCTAAAGCCTTAACCTTAACATCCTAAGCATAATAAAGCCACTTAAGATCGAGACTATCTTCTACTGTAATCTTACAGGTATCCCAGTAACCATTCTTCCAAGCTAAATCGGTCACACTAATATAAAGCTACTTACAGTAACAGTACAGTACCTTATTAATCAGCCGCGGAATATTAAGCTTAAATACATTCTAAATAAGCAATTTATCTCAATTCTCTAAAGTCAACCCGTTAAACTAACTAACTAAATCTTAATTATAACATACAGGTATAACATTCGTAATATAAATAAAAAGTACACTTTCCAAGAAGAACGTTTACCACTTCCTCTTCTTACATTTAAAGTCCTATTACTCTTTAACATATATAAGTTCACGGATCCATAACAGCACATCGCTATAAGTCCTCAGCATATTACCTTCCTTAACGTAATCGATAAGCTTTATTAAGACATTAGTATTAAGTTTATAATACTTCTTATTCTCTAAATCACGTTAGCAGTATATTCCTTAACACGGAAACCCAGTACACCGCATAAAACTGTAAACTTCTTTCCAGACAGTAATTAAACTTATAACTTCTTATTCTTCAAAAAGCTCCACCCTCTTTATAAACTATATAACTATTACCCCTCCTCGTCTTATAATCTATTACGTCCTTACAGTAACCTACTGTATAGTCTCCTTATAAATAAATAAAATGTTAATCCTTAACTTCTTTTCCTCGCGGAGTAGATAGCTCCAGGCCATTAGCTGGTCCTCTACCACCTCCCAATCGATATCCAGCTCGTCAAAGCGTTTTGTAAGATCTCGTTAAAAACGGTCGGTTACAGATACAATAACGTTTATCTCGTCTAGCTCGTAACACTTATTTCACGGCGTCTTCTTCACTAAGAGTTACAGCAGTTTCGGCTTCAGAGTCTGATCCCAAAAAGCGCCCGGCGCTAGCACAAGGTTCTGTTCTGTATCGTTTGTAAGCTTTAACAGCCTTCCTTTCTTCAGTTACATTTTCCATTCGATAAAGTAATGGATGCATGTGGGTGGGCATTTATCATATGGGAGGTTGGGGTTCCAGTCGGCCAGCTGGAGCAGTAGCAGTCCCAGTCTGCGTCTTTGCGGCTAACCGTGTGGGGCCGGACTCGCGCTGCAGCTTTCGTCGGGAAGTTCGGGGGTGCAGTAATCGAGATCATACTCGTTATACCACTGGCTAATATCGAAGCTAGGGTTAGACATTATGGCGACTCCTTACCGTACTGTAGCGAGGCGAATCTGGCGCCCACGATGACTCGAAAGAGCCCACGGCCGACATGTCACTGTGGCCGAAAAAGCGGACGCTAGCGCTAATTTAGCCGAAGATCAACCGCATCCCACCGGCTCTTACCCCGCCCACACGAACTCTGCAAACATCGCGAACTCGTCCATGACTGCCGCTCGCAATGTCGACAGCTTGTGACATACTCGCACCAGTGGCAGTACTACGTTTTCCGATTGCTGATTCCCCGAAATCCTGTTGATGTCGCTGCTTTCGTTGTCCTTGGCAGAGATTGCTTGGCTTTGTCACCATCCACGGACCGAGACATGGACGACCACGACAACAGCAACAGCCACAGACAGCAGCTAACATTAACCATAACCAAAGACAATAACGAAAACGACTCTAGCAACGAGCGACGGAATCACCCCTTCCATCGAGCAGAGCATGCCCTTAAGAACATCGGTGCGAGTAGCGTGTCGACACTGCCGCAAGAAGCGCGCCAAAGTGAATCCCCTCAAGTTCCAGTTTCACTCTCCATCTAAGTCCGCCCTCATACTTTACTACCAATCCCGCCCAATCCATCGCTCATTACAGGTTGCTAACAGATGGCGGTTACGGCCGCGGGGTGATAGTGCGATGGGCAGAACCCTTGCACGCGCTGTGAGGGGGCCGGCGACACGTGCGAATATGAAACCGTCCGGCGTGAGAGCAAGGGCGAGCTGCGGGCCGAGATAGCACGTCTGCGCAAGAACAGCGTCGACAGTGATGCCCTCCGCACCATCGCCAGCATCCAAGACCCAGACATGTGCAGGATGGCCTTACAGGCCTTAGTCGAAGGCTCCCTCTCGCGCGACGACATCCTGCGCGAGTACCGCGACCCCACCTCCGATGGCTCCGTCTCTGGAACGTCGTCCCACACATCGCAGGCCCAGGGCCCGTGTCGCAATTCTCGCAGCAGTCGACTCTCCTTTCCGCCTCGTTCCGGCCCGAGGAGCCCCCCAGCTGCTTTGACCAGCTGCTCACTTGGCGCTCCTGTCGCCCGAACCCCGTCACCATCAGCGCGGCTACCTCGCCCCCGCTCCCACTGCCGCCCTTGCCCCCCGACGTATACACGGCACACTCCCGTAAGGTCGACACCTGTACGCGCACGGGGTTAATACACACCCACGTCCGCCAGCTCATCGACGCTCTGCGCACTTGGGATTACCTCCCGCTGTGCATAATCTCCGAAGAGCTCTTCCTGCGCAATTACGACGACGGTACTTCGCGCTTCTGCTCCGTCGCCCTCGTTCACGCCATCCTTGCCCTTGCCACCCGCCTCATCAATGAGAGCAGCGACGATGCCGCCTTGTTGCCCTCGGGCTGGCTCAGCAGCCAGGTCTTCTTCGACGAGGCCCGCACGAACCTTCCCAAGGACAGTAGCCAGGTGGTCGACCTGCCAGACATCCAGGCCCTCGGCATTCTCGCCCTGTACCGTCTGCGCTGCGGCCTCGAAGCCGAAGCGCGCGAACTAGCCGAAGCCTTTGCCGCCCGCATCTCCGAGCACTGCCAGCGCCCGCTCCCCGACGACGAAACTCGCGACGACTTCTCTAAGGCTCGCCTTATTACATACTGCGGCGCGCACCAAGTGGTACTTTCCAGGGTTGGATCCGGGGGTACAGCCCAGGCTGGCTTTGCGGATTCCTGCCGCCGGAAGCCAACATTTACAATTTTCACAGTTAAAGGATGGAAGCAGCTCGTCTACCTATGGCAGTGTCTACATCACAACACAACTAAGGCTCGCCACCGGCGTATCTACCTCCATATGCGGCCCGACGGCGACCCCAAATCCCAGAAACTCCGCGCTCACCCCATCCAGGCCCGCCGAGAACCCCGTGTTCGCATTCAACCCCACCTTGGCCGTCACCCCGGCCACGCTTGCCTGCGCGCTCGCCAGCTCGGCGTGCGCAAACATGCTGACCCCCGACAGCTGCCCCCACTGCGCGCCCGCCGCGACGTTGGGCCCGCGCGCCTCGGCCTCGGCGACGCTGCACCCGGCGCGCGCCAGCCCCACCCCAGCCTGGGCGTACACGCCGTCGGTCATGCGCGTGTGGTAGTCGCCGGCGTCGGCGTACTCGGTGGGCGTGCCGTCGGTGAAGGCCGGGCGGTCCCAGTTGTCGACGACACTTTCGACCATGGCGCCGATGCCGCCTGCGATACGAGGGCGCCGAGAGGCGGGATGGACGGTCGCCTTGGCCAGGGCCTTGGCCGTGGCTTTCGGGGTGGTGATTTCGGGTCGGGTCACGCGCGGCGTGGTGTAGGCCTTTCGGGCGGCTCCCAGGACGGTCTTGGCTGCGCCGAGGGCCTGGGATTTTCGCGAGATGCGCGGTGCTGTTTGTTCTGCTGCTGTCGGTGGAGTTCCGTGATGCTCCTCCTTCTCCTCCACATGGTGGTAGCTCAGCTGCTGTGGTCGTGCCAGTGGCGTGGCGGTCACCTCGGTTGTGAGGTAGTCTTTGTTCCAACGTATTTTAGGGTTGGTGTTGGGCTCCTTGATGGCGTTGTGGTCATGTTGCACCCCGTTCTTAGCCAGGGCTTCTTTGCACTTTGCGCATGGCGGTTTGGACACGCCGAGGATGGGCATGCGTAGGTAGTTCTGCTTCGCAAAGGCGATGATTTGCGTCTCGCCGTGGAAGGTTCGCATCTCGTCCACTGTACCAGGGAGAGTTTTGGGGTGGATGATGTGGACTTGGACCTCGGGGCTGGTCACTTCCGGATACCAGTTTCTCAACACATCCCATATCGCCTCATCGTATTTGCTGTTGTGAAGACCGAACTGTTGCTCCCCTGGCTGGCGTTGGTCGGCGTGCTCAGGTGGTTGCTCGCCCATGCCCTGCCGCAACACCTTGGTCGGGCGGTTTTTGACGTTGCCAGCAATGTATATGTCCTTTCCGTCCGGCGAGATACCAACAACGATCGTGTCAGCCTGCTTCTCAACCTCGGCGTTTTTGCCGATTCTTGCCGCGATGCGCTTGTGTCTTTCTTCAATTCTATCTCGGAGCTCATTGAGCCCTAGCCGCCCGAGCTGTTTCCGTTCGTTCTGGCCCTCGGTCAAGCGTCGCGCGGCTGCTATGAGCTCCCTGCGCTCCTCGCGTACTTGCTCATCGGAACGCCAGCGAACCTTGTCATCAGGAAGCCAGCGGATGTTGTCGTCATCAGAACGCCAGCGCATCTCGTCGCCAAAAGGCCACGCAGACGCTGCAAGTCTCTGCTCGTTGTCCCGAAGCGCTTGTGCTACGCGCTCAAAGTGGTCATGGTTCCATACCCTGCCGCTGATAAGGCTCGCAAGAAACTTCGCGTGGCGTTTGAGAGTCTCGACGTCGCCAGGAGGCGCTGCAGTTCGTTCAGCAGGTGGGTTACACGATAGGCCGCAGTCACCGTTCGTGCTGTCAGACACCGGCCCTTGTGCTGTTAGACCGTGTTTCTGACGACTAGATGTAAGCAAAGTCAGATATGCATCCATCAACTGCCAGGGGCCATGGGGTCTTACGCTTCGTGGAGTCCCGTGAGGACGTAACTGGGTGGGTGCCCAAGGGTCATCATGTGTCGGCCATGCCGAGTATCGTCGTCTGAGTCATGCGCCGGAGTGTCTGAACTGCTACTCTCTGGAATGTCCAAGTCTGACTCTCCCGCATCATAGAAACTAGAGTCGTCCGAGTTCTGATCTGGAAAGATTTCGACTTCCGAGTGTATGTCGGAGGTAGTGTCATCCTTGGTGTTCTCCGGGTGCTCATGAACGTCATGGTCTCCGTTTTGGCCGCGAGAAGTGTCGTAGTTGTATCCGAAAGCGCATGCATCGAAAGGTCTCTCCAGAATTTCACCTTGGTAGCGGGCGAACACGTTGAGAAGCGGGCTCTGAACGACGTGGTTTGCCATGGGCCTCGCATTCCCAAGAGGACGCCGTCCGATATCTAGGAACCAAGCAGGGTTGGCGGAGAGAGATTTCGGGGCGCCGACCCAGCAAGGATTGTCGACGGATGAAGAAGGGCATGACAGAATGGGAATAACTGCAGCCGCGCCCACTCCCTTCTCGACGAGCACAAGGGATGCGTTGACAGATCTTCTCAGCTGCAAGCCATCCAGGGGACCGATCCACAATGGTTGGCCGGCCAAGGATAGCTGTGGCCAAGCTGAGATTCCGCAGTCTAGAGCTCTCCACGTCCCATCGCGTTGCACGACCAGCAGGGTGTTCTCATTGATAGGATGGATGTCAAAGACTCCCGCATCACGATAATCAGAATTCGTCATGGGCGGTAGCAGCTCGCGACCTCCCGTTGCAGTCTGGAAGGTGCGAATTTGGAGGGTACTTTCGTTTGTGAGCAGCGCTAGTCGCCGTCCCGGAATCACCCGCTTGTCACCCGTGCCGTCCGGGAGAAAGACGAGCTTGGTGACCACTCCCGGGACGACGGTTTGGAAGACATAGCCAAGCGTGCTCATCCGCCACACCCGAACATCCCCGGAGGCCGTCCCCACGGCAACCAAGTCTTCGGCGACGTCAATGTCGAGAGCGGTGATGAGCCCGATACCATCCAAAAGAGTCGCATTGGAGTTGAAATTTTCCAGGTCCCACCAGTTCAGAGCCCCATCATCTGTGGCAAAGACAAGGAAAACAGACGAATCGGCGGTGGAGGTGGCTGAGGTGACCGAGCTGGCACGGCGGCATACCACAACGTGCGGCGGGGTGAGGGAATGAAACCCGTAGAGAGTCCGAATCAGCTGCAGCTCCCCGTGGGCGAGGCGCCAGATCATGACACTGCCGTCGGACGCGATGCTGAGCAGTCGTTCTGGGTTGCCCGGGATCATCCGAAGATGTTCGAGCCCGCCGCCATGGTGTGTAGCGCAGTGGGAAGCACGTGGGGAGGGTGAGACCGGTCCCTGTGTAACATAGACCGCATCGACAAAATGAATGGAGCCATCTGAAATGCCCAAGAAGACGACCTGCAGCGTCTCGGAGAAGGCAAAATCCACAATGTGGCCTGCGCCGTTCCAACCGACCGGCGTGAAGTCGGTAACCATGGCTGCGATGAACTAGTGAGATAGGGAGGAATTGCAGGAGGAGGGTTGGCAGTGACGGCCTTGGTGGGCTGGATCGGATGCAATTTTGGGTTGAGGTAAAGTAACGGCAAGGATAAGGGGGGTTTGGTCCTTCACAGGCTCTAGCTACTTGGGATGGGTTACCGTAATAGCTCCAGCTTTCAAGCAAGCCAGACACGTCTCATATAGAGTGGCCAGTCAAACGGGAGTGATGAGGAATTCCGCTGCGATGAAGATGCCTTAATGAGCCCAACGTCGGGCCGATTCTCGATCTCGGAAGCGAATTGCTGGGGTCCTACCTGTTAATGCCCAACCATCCCGGGGCGGGTTGGGAGAGGGGGAGGTGGGGGGAGGGGGTGTGGTGGTCGAACCTGCTCTGGTACGGTAAATAGCATCAGATGTTCATTCGTCGCAATCTCACATGTGGCTAGCTGGGTAGTGTGATGTCTGAGGAAGCGATCATGCCCGATGAATGGAGAAACCGGGAACTACTAGCCATACTCGAGCCTTATCTCAGCGAGCTCAACCCTGGCGGTTTTGCACCTTTTGGCCCAACACCCCCCTGACCACCAAAACCAACCGACCACAACAGCCACCGGGCAGCCGAAACCGCCAAAGGGTCTGAGGCACAATTGCGCGATTTGGCAACTCAGGTCACAATAGCTACCTACCTATCCAAGGCAAGGCACTTCCAACGAAAAAACAACAACGGCCCAAGGCAAGGCAACGGCAACAACAAGGGCTCTGGCCTGGGCAAGGCAGTGGCACCAAGACAAGGTAGTGGCATCTGAAATCTGCCACCGACAATCCCCACACAACCTCCACTCTGGGTGTTACAAGCGGCCCAACGCCTGTCCACCTGATATGGGCAAGTTCTACCGATACGACGACAAGGACCACGAGGTCTCGCCCGACGAAGTCAGCAAGCAGACAGCAGGTACTCGAAGCAACATCGGCGTCGCATCATGCGGCCGCCCAGACTCCGTCAGCGGCGCCGAGGGCAGCTATGACATCTACGACGGCGACACCAAGGTCTGTTACGTATACAGAAGCTGCCCTTGGGGGTAGCAAGACTATTAACTTCGCCGTATCCGAGATCGACAGTTCGTATATCATTCAGGCTACCGGTCAGAACGTCAGCCCGGGCGCGCTGGGTATCGTCACCATCAAGGTTAGTCAGTATTTGAGAATTAGCAGAAACAGAGAGACTGGGGACGGACTCTGGCACATGTACAAGTTGGATCTGCCATGAACCGGGTCCTGTCTGCCTACTGAAGGATCTTGGCATTGACAGTGTAGCTGGATAGCTAGAAGCTAGCTTCTTCCGCGACGATCTAGCAAGACCAAAAATTGACTTCGATAGTCAAGGAAGCCGATTTCACTTGGCAAGCTCCGAAAAGTTCACATTCCTACCTTTCCAGTTGTTGGATTTGTCATATGCCAGCCATGGTATGACTAGATGCCTCGGTCGTCTGAGGTTTAAACACCATCAAGTGGTATTTGGATTGATCAGAACTACCGGCCTGGAAGAAGAGCTGGGACTGAAAAAAATGAATCTGTTCAGCTTGTTCAATCTACAAAGAATCACGAAGTGTTGAATGCAACACCAATCACCTTTATGCTTTCCCCAACCAGTATCATCCACTTCTCACACTACCGTAGCTTAACCAAACTTTGCAACCCTAATATTTCAGCCCCAAGAGCTTTGCCGTCACAGAATCTACCCCTATATTGATTGGAACAACAGTGCTGCCGCATCAAAGTCTGTACTGGCAGAAATAAACCCTGAGCTACATTCTGATCATCCACTTCCATCTTGATAATCTAGTGATTCCTTGATAAGAAAAAGCCTTCCGCCGGACAAATAGGTTTAGTCGCCCTTCAAATCATTTTGTAGGGCTATAATCATCATATGATTTCGTTATCTTCCTCCGGGAACGGCACATTAGTATGGCAGCCGTATGGGTAAAGGTCTTCCGTTCGGAGGGGATCCTCTCGAGAAACAGCGGGAGCGTGGTTCGCCACTTGTAGTACGTTTTCAATGTCTTGGTACTGCGGATCGACGCTGCGGATCTATATGTGATCGCTCAGATGTCAGTCGATATTCACCCTAACCATGGTAATAAGCTTCTGGAGAGGGACCATACCACTTCCTGGACGAGTCGGAGATCGACAGGGTCCATTTGTCTCGCCACAACGGGATCGCGGAGCTGTTAAGAAAAAACAATGACAGTCAGGTCCGGCAACTGGAGGAAATCAGAGAAGTCGTCCGTACCAGGTTTTTGAGACGAGGGATCAACTGAGGGATCAGCTCCGGGAACACATCCTGACCCGTTCGTTGAGGGGATGCATGTTTTTGATCCATAGCGGACTGGAGTCGAGCGTTGACGGAGAAAATGCAATAGGAGAGTGTGATACAAGAACAGCCGCGAGACTCGAGTGGTTTGGTATTCTGAGGCAAGATTGAGCTGAGTGTTGATGAAACGAGATTCAAGTCTCTTTGGGAAGATATGGAATATATCTTCCGGCTTTATAATTCTATGTTGCCTCATATCCCGCAGCAAGTTGTCGAATGCTTCGCATTCACTGTTGTGAAGTCCACTCCCCCGTCGTCAGACCCTACCAAGGTGTATGCCATTAAAGAATTCCCACGTGTGAGGCCCTGCATGAACCACGTCGGTCTTCCCTGTCCCCTCGCCGTGGGAATACCATAGGTTACCACGTGCGTGAGAAGACTGCCTTCCATTCGCGAGTCACGACCCTAACAGTCATTTAAAAAAGCGTGACGTGTCTCCCACTTGGCACCATAGGAGACTGGAGGGGAAATGTCAATCGCGATCTACCTATCAATCTGATATAATGTTACCGACTGAGGAACTCCTGCAGAGTCACAATGCAGCGCCAAAGTTCAGCAGAAAGATGAGTGGAAAAAGGTGAGGCTTGTGAGCTGCAAGCATCGGCAAGAAGACGTGGCCTATCCTGCCATAATGCATCCCATAAGGCTGCGACCAAGGTGCCCATTGATAGATAGTAAGCCTACCAATGAAATGTGATACCTAGCTCAAGACATTTAGTTGGGCTCGAAGAGGTAACATTGGGCTTTTATAGGCACGGCTCCTGTGGGATGTTGGAAAGAGAGTCAAGAACCTAAGACCAAAGGAAATCACTCCAGCTGGACCATGTCCGAACGTAGCGGGTAAAACGATGTTTTGCCAACAGCTCAGTTGGGGGCGACTGGGCGGGCCCGCCCGCCTCATTGTGGCCCAACATTTACAGGCGGATTGTCATTACGTGACAGAGTCGTCCTTTCGAAGATCGACAACCCATTCCACCCGATCAAGTCCAATCTCTTGGTCTTGTACAAACCTTTACGAGCGGCTAGACAGCGCTCCCTCAGTTTCCTCCCGTTTCCACAAAAATCGTACGCTTTCGTACGCTTAGGTACCTAAGAAACTGACCGGCGCTTCATCTGCAATTTCCTGGATGGTCCCCCTGCCACTGCCGGGGCATTTGGCGATACCCCGGGGCACCGCTACCTGCGCATGTGTGAGCCTTCCGGGCTTGGCTCACTGTGGGCGCGAAATTATTGGAAGAGTTTGAACATGGCTTGACAGCAAAAAAGGAGGTCCCAAGTCCATAAGGCGGCGGAGGATCATGAGCGAGGACAGGCCGCGCACGCCGCCGCCGTCGAGGGCGAGCAGGCGGAGTGCGTCGGCAGGCATGGTTGACTAGATGGAGCGGGCCGGATCGGTGGAGAAGAGAACGGCGTCAAACAAAGAAGCGGCGACCAAGGGCTCCGAGGAGATTCGGCAATTGAACCTGTTTCGATGCGCTCGTGCACGAGTGCTGCAGCAAGTTAGCCTCCGTCAGTCTGTCGCACCCCTTTTCTTAGGCGATTGACGATGTGAGCCATGGCAGATTTCATCCCGCACGTTGCTAACCTCTCCGAGCGACAGAAGATACCCCCGCTGCCATTCGCGACCATCCCCTTTCCGCGCGACCGCGATGTCGACCGCTATTTCGACCGCGGAGACATTCCCGACTGTAGCAACAAGCGATGTTCCGAATCGGCTGCCCGGATGCCCTGCGCGGTGTGGGGCAAGTCACACGGGCTGTCATGTATGCTGGTCAGGCTCGCACGGCAGATGGACGATGATTGTCGACAGCACTGGGGACTGAGGTGTTCTACTACCGTACGGTGACGGCGTTAGCGACGCGCGCGACGGGCGGCCGCTCACAACACACCTACTACCCATTGAACGGATCGATCATCGCCTCGATTCGGGATGGCTTTCCGAATGGCAATATTACGATGGAAACATCCGGGGGGAGCTGTCGAAGCATTGGTGACCCTTCGACGCAGACAGCTCTGTGGACTGTTAAAGGCACATGTTGCAGAGACGACGCTCAGCAAAGGGACCGAGATAATGGAAGGAGATCGAGATCTGGATTAAGAGGAAGCTCGGGGTCGGTCATCCTGATTCCCAACTGGAAAGACAAGGTCGGCACTCACTCCCTTAGCACTGAAGGAGAGACTGTGCCCAGACTCGACAGCGTGTGCTTAGCGCTGAGCATCTCGGCGCGCCGCCCTGTTTGGCCGCTGTCGGTAACTGGAGTCCTGTAGCTAGAATGCGTTCCGTAGATTCAGTTACTGTGACGAGGGATTAGCAAAAGTTCTTAGATTCTGCCCCCAAAGAGATAGGTGCATGATTATGCACCTATCGGGTTGTCATCATCTTTATCATCGGCTGATCTCCTCGAAGTGCCGAGCCGCGCAGCCGTCGATTGCCGAAAGCGGCTAGTGCAGTGTCCGTGACCATCAGTTTGCCGCTAATTTTGGAGCCGCAAGCTGCAGCCCGGTTTTAGGATCCATTTGTACTTGTTACGGAGCCTGCAGCAGCGCACTGTGTCAGCGGCAACCTGTGGCCTAGTGGCCCGTGCGGAGAAAGATTAAACATCGAAATCATGGACACTGATTTCGGTCTCCACTGTAGAGTTGCCGCTATCAAAAGCTTCCATTCTAAGAGTAAGTCTGCTCTGTTTAAGCTTGCCCCACCCACGGCTCCTACACCACTTTGAGAAAAGGTACAGTCGATTAAACTACCGAGGTGGAATGATACCTGGGAGAATACGGACTGCCTCTAATACGCTTATCCGCTCCGCTGTCGCACGGAGTATGCTAAAAGCTAGACTGAAGGCTTTAGATCTGACTATGAATTTCCCATGCTTTTATAGGGATTAGTTCTGTCTCTATTTCGTAATCGCAACTTTAATAAATATCCTAATTAAGGCGAGTATTATGAAACCCATTATAAAGAATTTTTTAATCATTTTAGTGTTATAATATAGAAATGTAGACATCTGTAGTCCCAGTGCTGTTATATTTAAGGATTGGCTTCAGTAGTGAACTGGGATTAAGGTAATATGTCCTAAATCCATAGCTCACGGTCAATAACATTATACTCTAGTTCCTGGATTTACAGTACTTAGAAGGCTCCAGCGAACTAATGTTTAAGGAAGCACTATAACAATGTAACAGTATAACTACTACATTTTATTCTCAATCCCATTTCTTAAATAAAGGTTTCTGTTACTAGTAAATTAACTATTCTCTCTCATCCTTATAAGTTTCCGTAACTTAGACTACCAGTACTTACTAATATAGATTCCTATATTTATAATCTTAACATTAACGTATATTTAAAAAATACTAGCTAATTAATTACTGTTATAATTAGTTATTACTTTTCTTTTTAAGTTCTCTAGGTACATTGCTAATTAAGCAGGTGTGCTTTAATAAGTACTACTCTAATAAAGCTGTAATCTTAATTAAATCAATCTGTTATCTAATTAATTAAATCTGCTATAAATTTAAGTACCTTATCTAATAACTGTAGCTACCTTGCCAGATTAAGCACGTCCTTAATAACGTAAGCAGTAAATTGTACCACTAGCTGCTACAGCTGATATCCTCTAATTATACACTTATTATATATATAACGTATAAGTGCCTTAAATTCTGGAATAAAGGCAGACGGTGAGATATTCTAATACATTAGCTCCTAGACTAAGTGTAAGTAAGCGAGTTCTATAAGCGAAGGGATGGAGAATCGCTTAGTAAATCTATAAATCTTCACATTTCCGATAAACATTACAGAGGCTGGCTTAGTTAGCTATACACTTTACTTAATGCTTATCCTTACGCTAGCTTACTTAGTTATAAACTTAGAAATGAGATTTAACTTCTTTACAAACAGACTACCTCCACTTCTAAGATCGCAGTTACATAATACAGTCCGACCTGCGTATAAGAATGATGGTCTATAAGAATAATCGCTCTGTAAGAATAAAATACCTGGCCCCGTTAGAATTTGTATAGCAATTAAGAATAACCTCTTATTTCGAATTATTCTTAGGAATTCTGCTTAATCACCACCAAGATTCTTATGGCCAGGTGGTCAGGTGACCCCGCACCACTGGCCCTACACCGCGTAAACTGACCATTCCTGACCACTTTTTCCACCTTACAAACACTTACAATTAAGTTGCTTTTTACAACCAAACAACGCGTTCTTTTCACGTAAATAACTGAAATCACTAAATCTCTCCATTCGTGGATTAATTAGCTTATTCTTACGCGTTTACAGCGGCTAGAATGACTTATAATGTGGCTAGAAAATCCAGAAAAACTGGTAAGCTTTTATTCTTTTACTATAACTTTCACTATTACACTTCTATTTCCCTAAGCCCTCTACTATCTGATTTCTACTATATCTTCTATACAAAAGCGATTACCAGTTACTAAGAAGTAACGTAAGCAGATTTGTTAATATACACTCTTAAACCAGTACCTTAAACAGTATAAAGTCACTACTTAGGCCTTATAAGAGTTTAGTAAAACCATTACGTAAGTAATAATCTGTAAGTCTCTTACTAACCGATACCTTTACTTTAATAACTAATCCTTCACACACGGTGTTATTAGTAACTTTAAGATCGTTAGCGTTAGTTATCCTATCCTTAAAAAAGCTCTTTTTAAATAGGTCCTCTCTATAAAGGTTTAACATATCTTTATTACTGGCGACATAATATACTTAGTTATTAGCAGCTTTTAGGTAAGAATGCTAGACTTTCTGCTTTTTACAAAGCTAAAGCAGTCGAATAGCTAGCTTAACAGCTTTAAGAAACGATATTAGATTAAGCAGTATAAGCAGAGTAATAAAGCCGCCTTAACGGATATTACAGGCTTTAAAGAAAAGATAACTTAGATTAAAGAGGTAGTTAATATCTATAAAAGCGTTAATATATATAACTACGATAAGACTAGTCTCTTCTAGTTACAGACTCCTAATAATACACTGGTTACGAAGGCTTAATCTGGCGGTAAAAAGAAGAAAAACAGGATTACAATACACGTCACTGCTAACGTTACTAGTATATATAAGCTTAATCTTTAGGTTTTTAGTCACTTTAAGAACCCTTAACTTTTTAAAACCAACTTTTATAAGATCTAAGGTCTTCCCTTCGTTTAGCAGTATAATAAGAAGGTATAAATAACTGGGATTTTATTCTTAGAATACTTTTATTAGTTTAATGGCTAGATAGCTGGTAAAAGCGTTTTACTACTGGTAGATGGATTCTCAGCTTACACGAAAGCCTTTAAAGAGTTAGCTAACGGTATAAGGCTCCGAAATATAAGGGTTAAGGTTTTACTAACTAATATTACCTTTATTTACTAACTTATAAACCAGGGTATTATTAATAACCTTAAAGTTTATTATTGTCACCATTAACTGTAACAGATAATCTCTTAAACACTTAATAACATCGATCCGATTAAAAACACCACTATTTTAAACACAGTTTGATGGATTATTAATACCTAAAAGAATAACATAAGCATAAAGATTATCACTAACTGTTAAAGGCATTCCTAACTCTTTAAACCTTATTATGGGCTATAAACGTGCCCCCCAGACTGGTCGGAAAGAGCTAACCTATAACGGCTAGTAAAGGAGTTGCTAGCAGCTGGAAAGATCCATAAAGTAATAGATATCGCTAACTTTATTAATCTACCAGAGGAGGCTGTTATGGATTCTAAGGAGGACCTCCTTAAGCACATTACAGAGACCTTTTTAAAGGCTTATAAGCTAGAAGAAAAAGACGAAGAGCAGCACGTTTTACAGCTAATTACTACTGCTGCTGCGCTTTAAGCTGTTAACCTGCTTACTCAGTTTAAGGTTTAAGAAGGAGGTTTGGATTTGCCTGCGTTGGAACAAGTACGACGGAGAGTCTTAGAGGTTCAGTTGTAAAGGGCTAGTTCTAAGGAATAAGGCACCTTAAACTACTTCTTTAATATAAATTTGCAGTAGTTTTGTATGGCCTAGCGTCGTTATGATTTTGCTCCCAGTGATTTTGACCCCTGCAATACCCCTGTAGGTGGCTGACTTGGAATTGTGGGTCCTCTGGCAGTAAGAATACCCCCCTTGTAAGAATTAAATTCCTACGACGGAGGTGATTCTTATAGACAGGTTTGACTGTATATCCTGCTTACGCTTAGAGCCAAATAGTGCCCTAGTCTGGCCATAGGATTTGGAGTGACCTTAGGCATTAGTTCTATCTGTTACCGCCTTTTTGTAAGACGCTAGAGAGTAAGGTAATTTAAAAGCACTAGCTCTGTTAGTTTCCTGAAAGGAAAAAAAGCCCTGAAATAAGGGGTTCTTTAGGTTATTACTGTCTGGTAACTTCTCCGTTACGTTTACAGTAGTTTTAGGAATTTCTTTAGAAGATCTAGGAGCCCTAGTAGGTATAAAGTTTATATAAGCACTAGTATACGTAAACTGGACGAAACGTAAGAAAACGTTAGTGTTTATATCCTCTTAGACAACGCAGTCTTCTTAAGACTCCTTTACCCTATTATTAGCGATGGCGTTAAGTGAGCTTAAGAGATAAGATATAACGCCCTTATAGATGAAAAACACCATTACGTTATGTCTTATAATAAATTTAAATAGCTTTATTATTAAGAGTTTAAAAATGTAATATATTAGTAAATTTACATATTACTTAAGCGTTTTAAGATTAATACTTAGCAAACTAAGAGGATATTAAAAATACGACATTTTATACTGTGTCTTAAGGATGTTCAGCGTTTAATAGATAATAATCTATATTTAAGAAGTCGTTAAGTAATATAGTACTTTAGGTAGAACTAGCTATTAATTAAATAATAAAGATTATATCTTTAATTTACAGATCGTTTTACTAGTATTAAGTTACAGGTATATAAATACCTTAATCCCGGTTTATAGGTATTAGATCCCGGCTTTAGGTCACCCAGGAGCCTGGATTCTTAAGCATAACTTAACCGTATCCGGGATTATAGATGCCAAACAGCCTAGATAAGTTTATTATATCCTCCCTTCCGCTATCCCTTTAAATTATATACTACACTGTTATTACTTTTATTATTCTTAAGTATAGGATAGTTATTATATATAATCTTATAGATATTAATAAGTGTATTAAAATCAGTATTAGCCTTATTACCACCAGTCCTCTATTAACAGTAGTGATAAACTTGCTCTAACAGCTCCACATTATATAGAATACGCTGCTTATATGTAAAGGTAAGAAATAAAGACGTTATTATAAAGAAAGAAGAGCCTAATAAGTATATGTTAAGAAGAAGATAAATAAGAAGTTAGTAATATTACGTATGATTCCTAGGCTTGTCAGACAGGATGTAATTACCTTTTTTGCTTATCACTTTAAGAAAGCCTTAAAAGATTAGATAATAATACTTTAAAAAACCGTAATACTTAGTAATATAGTAAGCTTAAATCCCATATTATAATTACCTTTAAGTTACTAAATAAGGCTGGAACTGGTAGGGATAGTATATAGTTTAGACTTACTTATATTTAGTTAATGCGTGTATTTAAGTTACTTAAAGGGATTATTACTTTTAATTAGGAGAACGGAAGGCTGCTAAACTGATACTTAGGGTATTGTAATGTAAGTATTATTATTAATGTGTACATTAGCGTTTAGGAATAAAGAGATACTTTAAGACGGGAGGTAATTAAACGTAAACGAATTGTTAGGTATTAGAGAATATTTGCAGAACCTTTGCCTATCTTTATCCTTATATACTTAAAGGTAGTAGAGGCAGTTGTGTAAGTATGTTTGTTTATTTTATACAGCTTTAACTAATTACCTTAGTTAAAGGTTATTAGTTAAGATTGATAAACTAACCTTAAAAACCCTTACCTTTACTGTGATATAAAGTGTACTTGCTAAACTTATTAAAGTATCTTAACGTCTTATAGTTATAGCAGAATTAATAATTAGATTAAATCCGTTATTTAATATATAGGGGTTTGTTATAAAGGTTAAGTAAGACTTGTTTAGGGAGTAAACGGAGAGTGAAAGAGTTACTTAATATATAGTATAGTGTGCTTTAGTAGGGGTTCTTTAGATTTTAGTATCTTAAGGTGATAGTGTCGGTGGATTAAAGCTGGGTTTTTGCTAGTGGATATTGCCGTTACCAGTCTGGGGCGCCTGAATTAGTACTTTTGTAGCCCTAATAGGGATTTTAGCAGTCTTGAGCTGGAACTTCGGTGGAGGCCTGCCTGGACTAGTAAGGCTTCAGTAAGCCTTATATGGACTTTAATAAGTGTTGGGTTTTTACAACCCTAACCCGGCCAGTGTGGTTGGAACAGTGTGGCTGGATCCACGCAGCCGCTCCGCGGCTGCATCCGTGGATCTGCACAGCC